>Ga0265296_1000837_pt1 | contig 40621 bp, 40 predicted proteins | sample MunlanPumphouse1_FD_189073 | JGI IMG/M metagenome (GOLD analysis project Ga0265296, IMG submission 189073) | Groundwater microbial communities from a municipal landfill in Southern Ontario, Canada - Pumphouse #1 | ecosystem: Environmental > Aquatic > Deep subsurface > Groundwater | place... | reverse complement strand
CAGTATGGTGACTCGCACTTTTGGTTTGAAGACCTTGCCTGCCGCCAGAGCTATCCACAGGGTTTGGGGCTCGTTATGCGGTGGAATCGGTTTTCATTTGGGGCTCATTATGTATTGTACAAGACTAAATGTTGACATCGTGCGCCTGCATAGTATCATGGATAGTGAGAGTTTTTTTACAAAATAATGTCGTTGAAGCGGGAAGAGTAAGAATAGCAGATCTTTTGTAAGCAAGCCGGACAGCTGAAAGCCGGTGAAGATCGCTCTCTTGAAACGCGCCCGCCAGACTCCCGACGAAGAAATCCGCCGATGAGGCGGAAAGTAGTCGTGACGTACACCCCGCGTAAGATGGGTCAAAATGAGATCAGCCGTTTGACAGCGGTTCGCATGCAACGCAGACACTTTCCGCGCAAATCCGCGTAATTATGTGCGTATATCAGCGTGCCGCTGCTTCGCAGCGGCAGATAAATGAAGGTGGTACCACGAGACCTCTCGTCCTTCTCAAGGATTCTTTGTGAATGCTTGGGAATAACGAGTGGTTTTTTATTATATTGATCATCGGCAGGGGGGAGATGGTCAGAAAGGAATATCGTATGCGAGAACCGCAGCTTTCGCCTGATTACGAACAGAATAAACAGCACAATAAATCCTGCCTGCTGATGTATTCCGGCGGCGTGGACACTTCGTGCTGCGTCTATATTCTGCAGCACTATTATGGCTACCGTGTCATCACTTGTACGGTGGATGTGGGACAGCGGGTGCTTGATGTGCAGGCAATGGGGGAAAAAGCGATGCAGCTTGGCGCCGCGCGGCACCTGACCGTGGATGCGAAGGAAGAGTATGCCGCGCGCTGCGTGGTACCCGTGATCAAGGCAAATGCGCTCTATGATGATTTTTACCCCCTTGGCACGTCGGTGGCGCGGCCGTTAATGGCGGAGAAGGCCGTGGAAGCGGCACTCAAAGAGCAGGTGGATGCGGTCGCGCACGGCTGCAAAGGAAGAGGCGCGGACGCCTTTCGCCTCAATATGACGTTTTATTTCAAACTCCCCAAATCCATAAAACTCGTGATGCCCATCAATGACTGGTGGCCGACGCGGCAGGAGGAGGTGGATTTTGCGTATGCGCACGGCATCCCGGTTCCCGTGAGCCAGCGCGAACCATTCAGCTATGACGATAATCTGCTCTCGAATGCCATTAATTACGGGAGCATTGATAAGATTGAGTCGTCAGTGCCGGAACACGCGTTCCGGTGGACCGTGCCTCTGGAGCGCGCACCGCGCACTCCCGCGCTGGTATCCATCCATTTCGAGCGGGGCATTCCCGTGGCCGTGAACGGCGCGCCGATGAAACTCGTGGACATTATGCGTCATTTAAACGAGCTGGGAGGAAATTACGGCATTGGCCGCGTGGACATGATTGAGAACGGGTTATACGGCAATAAATTCCGCTGGGTCTATGAGTGCCCTGGGGCGGAATTGCTCCTGATGGCACATAAGGACCTGGAGCGCGTGACACTCCCCAAAGAAAGCCTCATGTTCAAACATCACCTGGTTGACCCGAAGTGGGCGACACTCGCGTATAACTGTTCGTTCCATAGCCCTTTGGCGAAGGCGCTTGAAAAATTCATTGAGGAAATGAATAATTACGTGACGGGGTCAGTCACCCTCCGCTTGGTGCCCGGCGTGGCAACGGTCGTTACCAGGGAATCCCCTTATTCACTGGTGGGGTACGACCCGAAAGATATCGTGCCGCGCGACAAGATGGATACGCTCCCCTATGGGTTTGAGGAATACGCGTTTGCCGGCCTGCACGCATATAAAGAATAATGAAAGGTGTATTTAAGCATATAACACTTCCCGCCGCGGTTGCCGCATTTCTTGTTGCGGAACTCGTCCCGCTCCGCGGGACTCAAACAGTCCCTGCCCGCCATAGCCTTAGCTTTAGGAACGATCTGTAGGTTAGAGAATATTCTTACAACGAAGTATTTACCGTTCACCTCAACAGGCGTTGGCAGGCGGGCTCACGGCGAAATGCGGCAACACGCGGGCGTGAATATGAGAAATGAATAACTCTATGGATATACACTCATCACCTTCCACTCACCCGCTCTGGCGGGAACAAGGCGACACGCAGACCGGGTCTAAGGCAGTGGGCTATGCGGCCGGAGAAGACATTCTCTACGACCAGCACCTTATTATGGACGAGATTGCGACCAATGAAGCGCACCTCGTGATGCTGGTAAAGACATCATTAATCACCCGCGAGATCGCCCGCGCCTTGCTTGTGAGCCTGGAGGGACTAAGAGCACGCGCGGAGAAAAATGAATTTATCCTTGATCCGGCGTTGGAAGACGTGCACTCGAATGTCGAACAATATCTCATCGTACAGCTAGGGATGAGCGTGGGAGGGTATCTGCGGCTTGGCATTGCGCGCAATGATCAGGTGTATACGGACATGCGCCGTTATATGCGGCGCCAGATCCTCATGATCCTGCGGCAGATTGTCGAGACCATAAGCGCCCTTTCGGAAGTCGCGGCGGAGCACAGTCGCACCATTATGCCCGGCTACACGCATTTGAGGATTTCCCAGCCCATTACCGTAGGGCACTGGCTCACCTCAAAAGCGTATCATTTATTAGACGATGCCGATGATCTGTGCGCGCTCTATCCGTTCGTGAACCGCTGCCCTTTGGGCATTTTTGAAATGGCAGGCACGCATCTGCCCATTGACCGCTCCCTTACCGCGCGGCTGCTTGGATTTGAAGGCACGACAGGGCATAGCCTCTATACCGCGAACGTCAGGGGTGAGCTGGAAGCGCGCTCTCTTGCGCGCCTCTCTCAGCTCGCAATGCATATGCGGCGCAGCATGACTGAAGTAATTCTGTTTTCCACCCACGAGTTCGGGCTGTTCACGATTGACGATGCATATACCACCGGCGGCACCGCACAGCCGAATTTAAAGAATCCTGACGCGGCAGAGGTATTGCGCGCGAATTGCGCGCGGGTGTATGCGCTCGAGCAGGCGCTGATCCACATTATGGATTCGCTTCCTTCCGGATTCAATCGCGATTCCCAGCAGACAAAACCGCTGATCTTCGAAGGTTTTCGATTGATTGATGAAGCACTTCCCGTATATCGCGGCATTATGGCGACGCTCCGTTATAACCCGCAGAGAATGGAGGAGGTCGCCAATATTAATTTTGCCACCGCGCCCGACTTATCAGTGCAGCTCGCAATAAAAGGAGGAGTAAACTTTCGCGAGGCGTATCAGGTGGTAAAGGCAATCATTAAGAAAGGCATACTGAAGGAAGGATTCCATGAATTGACGCCGTCAATGGTGCGCATCGTCGCGCAAGAACTCATCGGTAAACCAATTGAAGTGACTACAGAAGATATTATGGCTGTTGCCACCGCGCGCGCATCTGTGTCGAATCATGTTAGCGAAGGCGGCCCTGCGCCGCAGGAAGTGGAGCGGATGATTGGTGATATTCGGGAGAAGACCAGCCGCATGCAAGAGGATATGTCACGGCATGAGTATACACTTAGTGAAGCAGACGATCGCTTACAACAAGAAGTGCAAGACTTAATCCGTGAGTAAAAAGAACATTTATGTTTTTTATGGACTATGAAATTTATTATTGATCAAAGGGTTTTTGAATTATTCCCTGATCTTGCCATAGGCGTGGTGATTGTATGTGGTGTTGATAATACTGGTGAAAAAGTTGAGGTGATGCAACTCATAAAAGAAGCAGAACAGGGAATAGTGCACCAGATAAGCCTCGCGACTCTCGCTGTACATCCTAAGATCGTGGCATGGCAGAATGCATACCGCGCATTTGGCGCCAAACCTAAGGATCATGTATCGTCTGTCGAGAATCTTTATCGTCGGGCATTGACAGGGAAAGAGCTCCGCCACATCAATACGCTCGTGGATTGTTATAACTATTTATCCCTCAAATACATGCTCCCCGTGGGCGGTGAGGATGTGGATGCCGTACAGGGCGATATCAGGCTCACGCGGGCGGAGTCGCATGAACCGCCGGTATTATTACTCGGGGATAATGAGCCGCGTGCGCCGCATGAGGGGGAAATTATATATCGTGACGATGTGGGTGCCATTTGCCGCCGTTTTAACTGGCGCGAGGCCGACCGCACTAAACTTACCGAAGAAACTAAAAATGCAGTGCTGGCCATTGAAGGGTTACTGCCGGTTTTAAGAAGCGAAATTGAAGGAGCCGTAGATGAATTAAAGAATTGCCTTCAACGCCACTGCGGCGGCGACACAAAAACTTTTATACTCGATATCAATAATCCAACCGCGAGTTGGTAAGGTTGAGGTTACATCAGTACAGTCTGCCGCCTAAGGGGACATCATTATCAGGCTCGATGAGAATCACCTCACCCCGCGTATCAGGCACGCCGAGGGTGAGCACTTCTGAAACAAAGGGGCCGATTTGGCGGGGAGGAAAATTTACGACGCTTAAGATGAGCTTCCCTACAAGCTCTTCTTTTTTGTAATTCACGACTATTTGTACGCTTGATTTTTTGATCCCAATTTCCGGACCAAAATCGATGGCGAGTTTATACGCCGGCTTTCGCGCTTCCGGAAAATCTTCCGCTTTCACAATTTTTCCTACACGGATATCGAGTTTTTGAAAATCTTCAATAGTAGCGGTAGCCATATAAAAAAATTTATGTTGTTACAGAAGTTGCGTATTTCGTGTCATCCCAGACCGAGATCTGGGATCCAGACAAAAAATAATAAATTCGATTTTATGTTTGTTCTGTCTGGATTCCCATTTTCATGGGAATGACAAGAGGCAGTTTATGAGTCTTGTTGTCAGTATAATATCAAGGGGAAGTAGTTTGCACCACTTCCCCTTTCAAAGTCCCCAATTTTTCGTATTATTGGCAATTTTCATGCTGGCATTGCCGTTAACCTCATCCATCCATTGAACTCGGAGGTCGGTTAATTCCTGCGGTGTCAATCCGCCAACTGGGAAAGCGGCACGTTCATGGCTCGTTCGGAGGTCGAGGTGTGGGAATACAGACTTCAGGTACCGATACGCATTGGTACCGGGAATGGCTGTATAGATGAACATCATGACGTATGCTAATCCGGCTTGCTTCAGCCGCTTTGCATAGTCAACCGTTCGTCGCATGTCTTCAAAGGTTTCCTCATGACCGCCATTGTTACCCTTGAATCCGAGCATAAATCCTCCGACACCTTCGATACTTTTTTGAGCGGTATAGCGGACAATCTCTTCGGCCAAATTCACTTCTGTGTTTATGTGAGGTTTGTGACTCATGACGAGCGACGTGGGGTTTGCGGATTCAATTGCGAGATAAAAACGGTAACAACCCGATTCGGCGAGCTTGTCCAACATTTATTCATGCGTAAGATTGCGACCAGGTTTCATGAACTTGAACATCGAAAGCCCGCCTTCTTCAAACCAGGCCATGTCATACTTCTTCAGGATGTCGCCAACAGCCATAGCTCGCGGAATATCAGCAAAGAACATATCGTCTTCGACGACAACCTCGTTGACTCCAGCGGCTTTCAACTGCGCGACTTCCTGCTCTAATCGAGCGAGAGTGTAGTAGCGAATGGTTCCTGCCTGCTTCCAAATGAAGCAGAATTCACATTTCAGAGAACATCCTTCGCTTGAGATGATGTATGCATGACGGCCAGTCTTCAAGCGACGAGATCCGCCTGTATGCTCGGGCGTGTCATACATCGGATGAAGTGGAATTTCAAGACGGCGTGGAGCCAACACATCAAAGAGTGGAATAAATGGTCGATCTGGATTATGGATAATTAGATCGGCCTCGTTTTTATAGCTCACTCCAAGGACGGAAGTAGAATGGCGTGAAGAAACGCCTTCTTCGATTGACTGGCAGAGCTCGGGGAATGTGATGAGCCCTTCTTTATTTACTACCATATCAACGTCAGAACTTCTTAAAACTTCGTTGACATCGCCGGAAGCATGAGAACCACCTTCAACGATGATCGCATTCGGGTAGATTCTCCTCACAAGTCTTGCAACTGCTTCAACGCTCGGAGCCTGATTAGAGAAAAGGCTGGTGATACCAATAACCGCTGGGTTGTAGCGAGCAAGAATTTCTTCTAACTGCTCGTCGGTTAACCCGTAGCGGATTGTTTCGTCGATTTGCGGTGTGTATTGATCGTACGCCGCCATGCATGCGTCTACGAAAATCACATTGAGGCCTTTAGCAACGAGCTCGCTTGCTATAAGCTCGAGCCCAATCGGACAACCCGCTCTGCGGGTCTCATAGCGTGGGTAAAAACTATAAAACGGTACGAGAAGAAGAATCGTGATCCTTTTTTTGTCGTTTTGGAACACTACGCCTTCCCGGATTGTTTGTATCTTCATTGTTAGCTCCTTCCTTTAATTTTTCAACGAACGGTTTTTTAGAACAGGGAAGTATGCCATGAAAGTAGTAAAATGTATAAGAAATTCGTCATTTTGACGAAGATGTTGATAATATATATGATTTTATTCTTGAATAAGCCAAGAAAGTATGCTAAAATGACTAAAGAGCTTTCGTCATTATTGGATTTCTGGATTCTGACTTTTGTCAGAATGACCGTTTCGTGAGAGTTTAAAGTCATTCCGTGCTTGACACGGAATCCAGAAAAATTGATAAATCGTTGTATTCTGGATCCTGAATCTAGTTCAGGATGACGGATAGGGCCTGATATGTGTTCTTATGTTTACCTACTCGCGAGCAGTAAAAACGGTACGCTCTATATCGGTGTCACCAATGACCTTGTGAGAAGGATTGATGAACATAAGTTAGGTCTCATCGATGGTTTTACAAAAAAGTATAAGGTACATGCGTTGGTATATTTTGAGGAATTTCCCGATCCAACAAGCGCCATTGCTCGTGAGAAGCAATTGAAGAATTGGAAAAGGAGTTGGAAATTGGCACTTATTGAGAAAGACAATCCTAGTTGGAGAGATTTATCCTTAGATTTTTCTGGATTCTGACTTTCGTCAGAATGACATTTGTGTAGTATGACTCATGAACAATTGCTCCAAAAAGTAGGTTTCTCTCAAAACGAGGCGAAAGTGTATTTAGCTGCATTGGAAATGGGCGTGGCAGCGCCGCAGGGTATTGCTATGAAGGCAGGGTTGCAGCGGACTACCACGTATTCAGTGTTGAAGTCTTTAGTCGATCAAGGCGTGGTCGGGAAAGTGAAAGTTGGCAAGAAAACGCGCATAAAGGCAGAGCCACCACAGAAGCTTCTTGGCATGGTGGAAGAGTTGCGGGGGGAGATACAAAAAAGGCTTCCCGAACTGGAAGCTACGTTCAATGCGAGTGAAGTGAAACCGAAAATCACATTTTATGAAGGCAAGCAGGCAATACAGAACGTATATGACGATACGCTTCGTGAAAAACCTGAGGAGATATTAGAATGGAATACCGATGCATATTTTGATGCAAAGAATGTGGATCCTACCTATATTGCGAAACGAATGAAGTTGAATATCAAAGCGAAACGCATCGCGGGAAGCGGTTCGCGGTGGGACATCAAACATAAAAATTATGACCAGTCAGAATTGTCGGAAACTTTGATTGTGCCTCGTGACGTATTTTGGCCGGGAGTAGAAGTAAATATTTATAAGAATAAAGTTGCATTCCTATCCTATACTGATCACCTATCAGTAATCATTGAGAGCAAGGCAATTGCTGATTGTATGCGCCAAGCGTATCATTTATCATGGATAGGAGCGAGAGAATTAGTGAAAGGAGCGAAGGAAGGTTCATTAAATAAATAATGCATACTTAAATTTTAGCCATGGCTAAAAAATTACGTATCTTTATATCCATACGAGACCTCCCCTCACGTCCCCTCCTTCGTAAGGAGGGGATGGGGGCGGTTTCCTTTATGAATGTGAAGGGAATGATTATGTGGATAAGTATGCCCGCCTAAATTTTGCACATTCCGTTCTCATCACTCAAAAAACCACCTTTTTGTAGTGATTCCCTGTATATAGTTGGTCTCTGCAAAACTTAGGCGGGTATGATATTGTATGAAATTGTATGAAAGTGTATACTTTTATCGCATTCAGACGCAGTTACTACGCTTTTATATACCATGGACAGAACACGACTCACGATCACGCTGAAACCTCATTTACAGCAGCAAATAGACCGTACGATTGATGGCGCGCGGGTAAGGAATCGTTCGCACGCCATTGAACTGCTTCTGGAGAAAGCTTTAGGCGCGTTACACGTGCCTTTTGTTATTCTTGCGGGGGGTAAAGGTGTGCAGAATGGCAACGGAGGCATGCCGAAGGCGCTCCTTGAAGTGAGAGGAGAATCGGTGTTTATCCATACCTTGCGGCAGCTGCAGCGTCAGGGCTTGAATGAAGTGATTATCGTGACAAGCAAAGGCGGCGGGATTATAAAAAAACAATTTGGCGACGGTGCGCAGTTTGCAGTAAGCCTGCGCTATATTGATCAGCCTCCTTCCTCTGCGGGCACCGCGCCAGCGGTACGCGCCGCAGCCGCCGTCGTGGGTACGCAAACCTGCATCGTGCAATATGGTGACGTATTTGCGGAGATTGATTACAATGAGCTTCTGTCATTCCACCGCGCGCATCGTGCATGGGCAACGGTTGCCTTAACCAGCGTGGAACAGCCTGCGATGTGGGGCGTCGCGACCATGCAGGGCTCGCGCATCATTGATTTTACCGAGAAGCCTAAACCGCACCACGGGAGCCTCTCACACTTGGTGAACGCGGGAATTTACGTATTGGAGCCGGAGGCCGCACAATTGATTCCTTCAGGGTCAGGACAGTTGGAGTATGCGCTGTTCCCGCGTCTGGCACAGGAAGGCCGTCTTTATGGATATCCGTTTGAGGGTGAGTGGAGGGATGTTGGGTGTTCGGAATAGCCGGAGAAAAAGGCGCGGTTCATCCCGCCCAGCGGCGGGATGACCGCTCGTTTCTCGGCTTTGCTCTCCCGCTTCGCGGGAACCGTGCCCGTGCAGTCTCCGAGACACTTTTATTGCAGCCATTCCCTCGCATGGAGATTTAATTGTAAATAATTATTTTAAATAGTGATATTTTATGCCTATGGATAGAAATTTAGCGTTAGAATTCGTGCGTGTCACCGAAGCGGCAGCCATTGAGGCAGCGCATTGGGTGGGGAAAGGCGACCCAAAGGCTGCCGATAAGGCGGCGGTTGACGCAATGCGCGAGCGTTTCCGTTCGATTGAGTTTAACGCCGAAGTGGTGATCGGCGAGGGGGCCAAGGACGAAGCGCCCGAGCTCTATGTGGGCGAACGTTTGGGAAACGGCACCGGGCCGGCAATGGACTTGGCAGTTGATCCCTTGGAAGCAACCGACAGCGTGGCACATGGCCGCACGAATGCGATTTCGGTGATAGCCACCGGCCCTAAGGGATCGCTCCTTAAGGCGCCGGATGTGTATATGGAGAAAATTGCGGTAGGGCCGCAGGCAAAGGGCGCGGTAAAACTCAATGTGCCGATCAGTGAGAATATACGCGCGGTTGCCGAGTGTCTCCACAAAACAGTAGAAGAAGTGACAGTGGTAATCCTTGATCGGCCGCGGCATATTGAAATGATCAAAGAGATTAGAAATACTGGTGCGCGCGTGACGCTCATTACGGACGGGGATGTGGCTGGCGCGATTGCCACCTGTTTACCTGATTCGCCGATTGATATGCTGATGGGCATTGGGGGGAGCGCGGAGAGCGTGCTCGCGGCGGTGGCGCTGAAGTGCCTGGGCGGCGACATACTCTGCCAATTTGTGCTGAAGAGCGAGCGTGATATTGCGCTTATACGTTCGTGCGGCATTACCGATCATACAAAGGTTCTTGGCATCGAAGATATGGCAAAGGGTGAAGACCTCACTTTTACCGCGACCGGCGTCATTGATGGGCCGCTTCTCAAAGGCGTGCGGTTTGGGAGCGAATATATCACTACTCATTCAGTGGTTATGCGGGTCATGTCGCGCACCATAAGATATCTGGAGACCCATCATCGGATTGATTAATGCACTGCAACAAAGACTAGTACCGTAACAATTAAGTTTCGCAACATGCATAGTGCGAAATCTCCAAGTAAATATTGCTCAAAACGCGCCAGTGATATGGCATAATTAAATTGTTACGGCACTAGAGAACAATAAACAATAATTGTTTAGTCTAGGCGCTTAATGTTATCAGGTTTAGATAATATTTTATGGATCAAGAATTCAATATAGTAGCGAAAGCAATGGTCGCGCCGGGGAAAGGAATTTTGGCAGCCGACGAGAGCCTTGGCACTATTGAGAAAAGGTTAATAAAAATTAATGTGCCGTCGACCGAAGAGAACCGCCGCGCGTACCGTGAAATGCTGTTTACCTCCCCGGGAATTGGAGAGTACATTTCTGGCGTGATTTTATTTGACGAAACGATCAGGCAAAAAACTCGCGGCGGCGTGCCGTTTGTGAAAGTTTTGCAGCAGGCAGGCGTGATTCCTGGCATTAAAGTTGATATGGGAACTAAAGAAATGGAAGGGTCACCGAATGAAAAAGTTACTACCGCGGGTCTTGAGGGTCTTGCTGACCGTCTGCAAGAGTATGTGCGTCTGGGGGCAAAGTTTGCGAAATGGCGCGCGGTGATTACCATTGGTGATGAGTTGCCCACTGATGCCAATATAAGGCAGAACGCAAAAGATTTGGCCGCTTATGCGATTGAGTGTCAGCGCGCAGGGCTCGTGCCGATGGTTGAGCCAGAGGTGCTCATGGATGGCGCACATTCACAGGAGCGTTGCGAGGAAGTGTCAGAAAAGGCGTTGAGAGCAGTATTTGAAGAATTGAATACCGCAGGAGTTGCTATATCAGGCATGATTCTCAAGACCAATATGATCGTTCCCGGCAAAGCGTCAGGGCAGAAAGCGTCATTTGATGAAGTTGCCACCGCGACCGTTCGTTTGTTTAAACAAACTTTACCTGATGATCTTCCGGGACAGGCGTTTCTTTCCGGCGGCCAGAGCGAAGTGGAAGCGACGGAAAACCTGAATGCAATTAACAAAATGGGGCCGTTCCTATGGAAGCTTTCGTTCTCCTATGGCCGCGCGCTCCAGGACAGCGTGCTTAAATGCTGGGGCGGCAAGGAAGAAAACGTCGCCGCGGCACAGCAAAAATTCCTGCATCGCGCGCGAATGAACAGTTTGGCGACATTGGGGAAGTATTTTAAGGAGATGGAAGAGTAGTTATTTGGGTTGCTCATTACGAAAACACGCGTCGTCCCGCCCAGCGGCGGGACGCGCTCCGCCTCGCTCGCTCAACCCCGCTTCGCGGGGACCATGCTCGAGCGAGCTGCGGAGGGTTTTCTTAAACGATCAACCCTCACTAAGAGAGAGAGACGATATCGTGTAGGTTTTCCTAAAAATTCGTGTTGGTTCGCTTATATGATACACACCAAGCTATTCTTAGCCGGCCCCACGGAAGTGAGTGATGAGATGTTTCAGGCAATGAGCCATCCAATGATCGGGCACCGGAGCAAAGATTACCAGGCGCTCCATGAATCCGTGGTAAAAAAATTGCGCCGGTTCATCGGGACGACGCATGAGATTTTCATATTCACCTCTTCTGCGACTGGCGTCATGGAGGCGGCAGTGAGGAATTGTGTGAGGGGGAAAATCCTGCACACGGTATGCGGCGCGTTTTCTGAACGCTGGGTGGATATCAGCCGCGCGTGCGGCAAGGTAGTGGAGACGGTTGATGTGCCTTTCGGGAAGGCGGTACGGCCAGAGTTGGTAGCGTCGGAGCTTGCCTCCGACTCGATAGGTGGCAGACAAGCTGCCACGCTACAATTGCCGCGGGATGATGGTTATAGGTTTGATGCGGTAGCGATTACCCATAATGAGACCTCATCCGGCGTGATGAATCCGCTCAATGATTTGTGTGAGACGGTGAGACGCGTCCAGCCTGATGCATTAATTTTTGTGGATGCAGTGAGCTCATTTGGCGGCTCCATAATTAAACCTGATGAGTGGGGTATTGATGTGCTTATATTTGGTACGCAGAAGTGTCTTGCCCTGCCCCCCGGCCTCGCCTTTGCGGTAGTAAGTCCGCGTGCTATGGTACGTTCTCAAGAAATGACGGATAAGGGATATTATTTTGATTTTATAGAAATGAAAAAGTACGCGGATAAAAATATGACCCCCGCGACGCCCGCTATTTCTTTACTCTTCGGCGTTGATGCGCAGTTAGACAGGATGCTTGCGGAAGGGATGGAAGGGCGGGCGGTACGGCATCAGGACATGGCGATGCTGGCACAGGAGTGGGTGGCGCGCCATCATTTGCCTTTTACCGCAGAAGAGGGTTTTCGCAGCCCCACCGTGACTTCCATTTCCGTGCCGGAAGGGTTCAACAGCGACGAATTCAGGAAAAAGGTAAAAGAAAAAGGCTACGCCCTTGCTGACGGTTACGGAAAACTCAAAGGAAAAGGATTCAGAATTGGACATATGGGAGATTGGAAGGTGGAAGATGTAGGGGAGTTATTGCGGGTTATGGATAAAGTAATAAATTCGAGCTCAAAGAAATAATAGTAACGAATTTTCAATTTCCAATGTTCAATTTTCAAATAATTCCCAATTTCTCAGTGTTTGAAAATTGATGTATTGCAGCATTGATTGAAAATTGCAAAATTGAGAATTGAAAATTATGCATCATTCTATCCTGATCGCCGACCCGATTGATAAAGAGGCTCAGCAGATGCTTGAGGCTGCCGGATTTGAAGTGTCTGCGCCGGGGGAGCCGACACCGGAGGAGATTGTGAAGTTGATTCCCGATGTGGAAGTATTAGTAGTGCGGAGCAGGACGAAGGTGACGAAGGAAATGATAGACGCGGGTAAAAAGTTAAAGGTTATCGCGCGCGCAGGCGTGGGGGTAGATACGATTGACACCGTAGCGGCTGAACAGAGAGGGATAAAGGTCATCAATGCGCCTGGTTCCAATAGCCGTTCAGTGGCAGAGCACGCCATTGGCCTCATGTTTGCCGTGGCGCGCACGATCCCGCAGGCGGATAGTAGCATGAAGGCGGGCAAATGGGAGAAGAAATTATTCAAAGGCACTGAATTGGAAGGGAAAACGTTGGGGGTATTGGGATATGGCCGTGTGGGGAAAAGCGTGGCTCAAATCGCGCACGCATTGGGGATGGAAGTGTTGGCGTGGACGCGCACGTCACGCACGGATCCGCAGATTCAGTTTACCGTGGCTCTTGAAGAGGTATTACGGCGCGCGGATATTATCACGATCCATTTGCCGAAGAGCGAAGAAACCGCGCATCTGATAAGCACAAGGGAGCTTGAACACATGAAGGAAGGAGTATTCATCATCAATACTGCGCGCGGTGGCATCGTGGACGAGGAAGCATTGCTCCATGCGCTTCAATCGGGTAAGGTCAGAGGCGCAGGATTGGACGTGTTTGAGAATGAACCGGCGCCGAGCCAAGCGCTTATCGCGCACTCTCGAGTCGTGGCGACGCCGCATATCGCGGCGCTGACGCACGAAGCGCAGGAGAGGGCGGGGATCATGATTGCCGAGCAGCTTATAGAATGGTCGTCAGCAAAATAATAACACGAAATAAAATTACCTTTCGAAATTTCGTGATTTGAAAAACGTAAACGATATAGTGATTTTACTATGACCAGATTACAAAAATTCCGTATCATCCAAATGCCGCACTTGAAAGTGGTGCCGACGAAACAAGTCATCCTTCATGAATATTTTGATACGAATCGCACGACCGCATTAAAGAAAAAAATTATCACCTCGGGAAAATGGAAAGACCCTCCCATCGTCACGCAGCTGATTGACGGGCGATTCATGGTGCTTGACGGCGCCAACCGCACCACATCCATGAAAGCGCTGGGGATCCCTCATATGCTGGTGCAGGTTGTTGATTATTTTGATCCCTCGATACAACTCAAATCATGGAATCATGTGGTGCGTCTTCCCGTCGAGCGTCTCCTGCAGTCTTTGCGTAATGGAAGTGCGGTCTCTTTAGACCCCATGAGTGACAAAAAAGCAAGACGCATGCTCAAGCAGCGGAAAATATTAGCGTATTTTTGCGATCGGAAGGGAAAGACATTCGCCTTGCCGCTGCAAAAATCGTCGAAGGCGGCGCTCGAAATGCTGAATATCCTCGTGCACTGTTATGAAGGCAAATCGATGATTCATCGCACAGAAGAAGCGACGCATAAAGCGTTTCATGGATTGGACAGGCATATGCGCACGCTTATCGTGTTTCCCTCTCTGACAAAGCTGGGAGTGCTCAATGCGATTGCGCGCGGACAATTTCTCCCAAGCGGCATCAGCCGGCATCTTATCTTGAAGCGCGCGCTGCGTATATACCTTCCCCTCTCTGTGCTCAAATCACGCCGCATGACGATCCGGCAGAAACAGGCAAGAGCAGATCGGCTCATCCAGGACCTTTATGAGCAGGGGAAAGTGCGTTTTTATCCCGAAGGTATATATCTGTTTGATGAGTAAACCCCGTTAGAAAAAATAGGGTTTCCGTCCCATTTTTCTGTAGGATAGTATTTTTTAACTATTTTTGTTATGCACGATGGAATTTTCTAACGGGGTAAATAGTGTTGGAGGATTATTGACAAATATAATTTAAGAAAATGGCTCTCATTAGCCATTTTTTTGTTTATATAGTAATTTTACGTAGAAAAAGATTTGACATTTATTATTCAATTGTAATATAGTGTTTTATATGGATATAAGGGTATATTTGAAAGAGTTTGGGCTTTCGGAAAAAGAGATTGAAATATATCTTACCTTGCTCAAGGGCGGAGTGCAGTCAGTCAGGCGCCTTGCCGCTGCGACCAAAATAAACAGGGGTACTACCTACGACATCCTCAAGGGCCTTATTGCTCAAGGGCTCGTCTCTTACCAGCACCGTGAAAAACATCAGTATTTTATTGCAGAAGACCCGGAGAAGTTCGCTCAGGTGGTCGCGGAAAAAGAACGGGAGATTTCTTCATTGCGGGAAAAGCTGAACCATATTGTGCCTGAATTAAAATCGCTCTATCATCGCGCGGGGGGGAAGCCGACGGTGCGCTATTACGAAGGAACCAGGGGTTTAAGGACGATCCTCACCGATGTGCTTGAGTCGGTGTATGAAAAGAAAGAGTACCTTATTTATTCCACGGTGGAGGTACGGCCTTATCTGCATGCCGCCTACCCTACCTTTACTCAAGAGCGGGTGCGACGCGGCATCGGCGTCCGCGTCATTGCGATCGGCGAGGGCGGGCAGCTGAAAGGTTTGGATGAGCGGCGTTGGCTGTCATCGCACGCGACGGGCGCGCCCACGTATACCATTATCTACGGCACAAAAGTTGCGCTCATTTCCGTGAGCGATGCGCAGGAGCCCTTTGGCGTCATTATAGAGAACGAGAGCATTGCGGCCACGCAAAGATTTATGTTTGAGTGGATATGGGAGAATTTGGGAATGCAAAAACCAAAAGTCAAAAGTCAAAATTATGGAGTCCCGCAAAGCGGGACGTAATACTATTATTTTGCATTTTGAGTTTTAAATTTTACATTTTCGACATAAGGTATGTGCGGTATCATCGGTTATGTCGGCACACAGCACGCGCTTCCCGTGATCATGGAAGGCTTAAAGCGCATGGAGTACCGCGGATATGATTCCGCGGGTGTGTCTGTCATGGACCCTGACGGCATATTTGCCTTAAAACGCGCGGGTAAATTAACGGCACTTGAGGGAGCATTGGAGGGCCATAGCCACGCAGGCACGATAGGCATAGGGCATATCCGTTGGGCGACTCATGGCGCGCCCACAGATATCAATGCCCATCCCCACTATAGCTGTCAGGGAGATCTTCACCTGGTGCATAACGGGATTATCGAGAATTACAGGGAACTGCGCGACGAGCTCACCGCGCTTGACCATACGTTCGTATCCGATACTGACACGGAAGTGCTGGCGCACCTCATTGAACAGGAACTGCAGCCCGGTGTCCCTTTGGAAACCGCCACCGAGCGGGGTTTGAAAAAAGTGGTCGGGGCATACGGGCTTGCCCTGATAAGCGCTCGGGAACCGGGAAAAATTATTGCCGCGCGGCTGGGAAGCCCCTTAGTGCTCGGGGTCGTGCCTGACGGGTCTTTGATTGTCGCGTCGGATGTGGCAGCAATCATTGCGCATACGCGGGACGTGGTGTATCTCCAAGACCGCGAGATGGTGGTACTTACCCCCAAAGGATATGCGATCAGGACGCTTGATGCGCAAGAAGTGTCGCGCCCCTTGGAGCGGGTGGAGTGGGATATAGGCTCGGCGGAAAAAGGCGGACATGCGCACTTCATGCTCAAAGAGATTCTTGAGCAGCCGGATACCCTCAATGCCACGCTGTTGGGGCGCATTATTTCCGGTGAAGGATTGGTGAAGATGGGAGGTTTGGAGACCATTGCAGACCGTGTGAGGAATATCGACCGCCTTATTATAGTCGCGTGCGGTTCAGCGCGGCATGCGGGAATGGTGGGTGAGTATCTTATTGAAGAATATGCCGACATTCCAGTTGAGGTGGAGCTTGCTTCGGAATTCCGTTATCGTCGTTTCCCGGCAGGCGGGAAGACTGCGGTGCTTGCCATCAGCCAATCAGGAGAAACCGCAGATACGCTCGCGGCGCTCCATGAGGCGAAGCGTAGAGGGCTTCTTACGCTTGGTTTGGTGAATGTGGCAGGCAGTTCTATAGCGCGCGAGACTGACGCGGGAATGTACAATCACGTGGGACCGGAGATAGCCGTTGCCTCCACCAAAGCATTTACTTCACAGCTTGCGCTACTGGTGCTGCTTGCGGTATATCTGGGGCGCCAGCGGCGCCTCTCGCACGCCTTGAGCGAAGAATTATTGCATGGGTTGTCGCAGCTGCCTGCACAGATGGGAAAGGTGATGCAGCAGGCAGAAGGAATAATTGCGCTTGCGCAAAAATACCGGCATGCGGAACGCTGGCTGTATTTGGGGCGCAAGTACCAATATCCCGTCGCTTTGGAAGGCGCGCTGAAATTGAAAGAAATTTCCTATTGTCATGCGGAAGGGTTTGCCGCGGGTGAAATGAAGCATGGCCCCATTGCGTTGGTAGATGCGGCAACGCCCACGGTCGTACTTGCGCCGAGAGACAGCGTGTATGAAAAGACAATATCAAATATTGAGGAAGTGCGCGCACGCGGCGGCGCAATTATTGCCATCGCCAACGATGATGAAACGGTGCGCCGCTCGTTAGTGGACCACGCAATAATAGTTCCTCGCACCTTGGAAGCGCTTGCACCCTTGCTCACGGTAGTGCCGCTGCAGCTGTTCGCGTATGGGTTCGCGGTGGCACGGGGTTTGGACGTCGATAAGCCGCGCAATTTGGCCAAAAGTGTAACTGTTGAGTAAAATATGCGCATTGTGTTATTTAATGATAATCCGGCGGCGCTATTTCCTTTTACCCACCTCAAATCTCCGTGGGAGATCGATATGGGTGGATTGACTTTGAGGAAGTGGGTGCAGGCAATATTACCAGATGTTGAGTTTATAGAGCAATCGGGGCAGTGGCAGGAAAGTGCGGGCACATTACCTTATTTGGTTTTGAATGGCCGGCTGTTGCCGTCGGAGAAATTAGAGGAAGAATTGCGGAGCATCATACAGGCGGACGACGCGCGGCTCTCTATGGCGGGAGAAGAGCTTGCGTATGGCTATGTTACTGAGGCTCGCGCATCAGAGAAAATGGCGATGCCGGCTGAGGTCACATTGTTGCACGGGCCGTGGGAAATTATTAAATATCTTCCGCAGACGCTTTTACTGGCAGCACCCCATCATGCCCAATATCTGGCAGAGGTCAGACCCCATGTCTTTGCCGGCAAGGATGTGGAATTGCCGCCCACCGTGGTAACGAGAACGGATGACGGCCCGATCGTCATCGGCTCAGGCACGACCTTTGAATCTTTCATTGTCCTCGAAGGGCCGGCGGTTATCGGTGAACATTGCATCATCCGCGATCACGCGTGCATTAAAAAGTCAGCAATAGGCAATGTCTGTCGGATTGGCGGCGAGGTTGAATGGTCAGTGATGGGTGACTATACGAATAAACAGCATTATGGCTATGTAGGGCATAGTGTGGTCGCTCCTTGGGTGAATTTGGGAGCGGGAACCACGACGTCTGACCTTAAACATACCTACGGGAGCGTGCGGGTTGACCGCGGCGCAGGCAAAGAGGAAACGGGAATGCAGTTTTGCGGCAGTTTTATCGGTGAGGGCGCTCGAACGTCAGTGAATACGACGCTCATGACAGGTACGGTGTTGGGGGTTAGTGCGTTTGTATTCGGGACAGCGCGCGGGCTTGTCCCCTCGTTTACTTCGGCGACCGCTCAAGGTCTTATTGAGGTGCCATTAGAGGTTGCGCTGCGCGCATGGGAGCGCGCCATGGCACGGCGCGGTGTCGCCTTCACCCCGCATATACGAGATTCCTATACCGCCGCATTTGAACGCACGGCGCCCCTAAGGGGTGCGTATGGAGTCCTGCGTGGTGCCCCCTTGACGCTGTAATATCATTTAATACCCAAATTTTTATGATTCCTTCAGATCGTATTGCCATTCTTGCCGCAGGGAAGGGCGAGCGGATGAATTCAGGAATTCCTAAGGTCCTCCATCAACTGTATGGCAAGCCCATGCTGTGGTATGTAGTGCAATCGGCGCGAGAGGCGAATGGTACCAAGCCTATTCTCGTCGTGAACGCGGCGCACCGTGATGCGATTGCGCACGTACTGCATGATGAAGTGGAGTATGCCGTGCAATTGGAACCTCAAGGCACCGCAGACGCGGTTCGCGCAATTCCTCCGGCGCTTGTTGAAGGGTCATCTCACCTCGTGGTGCTTTATGGCGACCATCCGCTCATTTCTACTCCTACTATCAGACGTTTAATACAAGCCCATGCAGCTGCGCACGCGCCCCTTACAATGATGACTGTCATGGTTCCCCACTTTGAGGAGGCGTATGAAGCATTTGAGGCCTTCGGCCGCATCATCCGCCAATCGGACGGTACGCTTGACCGTATTGTGGAATATAGGGATGCAGATGAAGCGATAAAAAAAATCAAGGAAGTGAATCCCGGATATTACTGTTTCTCGCTGTCGTGGCTTCAAGCGCATCTCCCGCAGGTCAGGGCGGAAAATGCGCAAAAGGAATTTTATCTCACTGATCTTGTGGGGATAGCGCGCCGCGCGGGAGAAGCGGTAGCGGTCGTGCCTATTGATGATCCGTGGGAGGGGTTAGGGGTCAATACCCAGGAAGCGCTTGCGCTCGCGGCGCAGATTATAGCCTCTCGGGACGCGGGAGCGAAGACCGAGGCGTTTCGTTCTTAAGTTTTTCGTTGAGCGCATCCACTTTTTGGAAGAGTTTGAGGGGGACGCCTTTCTTATTCGCAAAGTGAATGAGATTTTTTATATCCTTTGGCAGACACTTGCCGCCGTAACCTCGGTGATCTTTGCGGGCGGCGGAGAAAAGGTTATTAAAAATTTCCAGGTGCCAACGGCCGATACGCGCATCCGCCCTGACGCATTCTTTGACCGTTTCATAATCAATGTTCAGCTTCTGGCAGAGGTCATACATTTGATTCGCGAATACTACCTTGGCGGCGTAAAACGTATTGGACCAATATTTTACCAATTCAGCTTCAGTCGCGGGCATAAGGCGCGTGAAGGCGGCAAGCGGGAGTAGGTCGCGGATTTCTCCGGCGATAGGGAAGCTCTCCTTGGTGTACCCGATAATTTGGCGAAAAGGAGCTATTGTGTCGGCAATGGCGGTCGCTTCTGAAAGAAATTCCGGGTTGAAAAGGAGCTTGTGTGCGGGATGTTTTTTCTGTAATTTTTCCGTCGTACCCGGAGGAACCGTCGAGCGGATAATAACGATAGTCGGTTTTGTGAGCAGGGCAAACGCCTCTTCAACCGCTGAAGTATCGCATCCTTTGCCCGGCACATGCGGCGTGGGCGGGCAGAGGAAGACCAGGTCGCATTCCGCGATTTTCTCGCGATTCTCCGCATACATATGCGGGCTCCAGAGCACGGCGTCGGGAAACACCGCCGTCATGGCTTTCGCCACCGTTCCCGCGCCAATGATGCCGATCGAGTGTTGTGTAGTCATGAGATTATGGTAAAGAAAATTTCGAAAAATTTCAATTCGAAGGATTGAACCCGCTAGTACCGTAACAATTAAGTTTCGCAACATGCATAGTGCCAAATCTCCCTGTAAATACTGCTCAAAACGCGCCAGTGATATGGCATAATTAAATTGTTACGGTACTAGTTTATGGAGCGGCGGGGAGTATCTTCATGACTAATTTTTTAACGCGCGGGGAGAATGACTTTACCATGCTAGAAAGTCTCTGTCTTTTTATCCCCGTGAGATCCAGACCCTCGAGATTTAGTGATAATTTGCCCATACTCACAAGATAAATGGAATCAAGCAGCGCTTTCTCCGGTGATGCCATGAAATAATCTCCACTCTTCTCATATCCGAAAAAGAGATCAGGCTTAAGTTGTCGGTATTCGATCTCTGTATCCGCAATAGTCAGTCGTTTGCTCCGTTTGGTCGTAGCGCAGGTTATGGTATAGGGAATCTGGCTCATGATTCCGTATTCGGCTAACGCAGTTTCAAATGAGACGTATGCCGGGAGATACAGGTAGGCTGTAAGCCCTTTTGGGTTGATAGTGCGGCTAGAGATGATATATAGCCCTCGCCGGAGTCGCTGGAGCGTACCTGACTTGACCGCGCGCGTTAAGGCAACCTTAAGCGAAGGCAGAGGAAGATTATTAGTAACTTTGGCGATGTCTGCGAAAGTATAGAAAGGCTTATTAAGCTGTTTTAATTGTGAGATGAAGGTTTGCATAAGGAAAGAAGCTCGGTGACGACAGTTCGATAGCGTAAGGGAACGAGCTTATTGAGTTCCTGCTTCACGTCTTGGGGAGCTCGGTTAATCATGATCGCCGGTAGAGGTCGCTGCAATATTTGGGACAGATACCAGAGATCAAAAAGGTCTCGCGGTTCCTTGCGGTCGCGCAGGGTCGCTAGCTTATCATCCCAAAGCGCTGCAAGCGTTTCGACTGGCAAGAGCACTTGCTGAGGGAGCAAATTGGTATTCAAAATTTTCAATGCGTAGCCTTCTTTTTTTAAGTAAGGCAGCCTTGTGGAAATTTCAAGTTTTACGGAAAAGGCCTTGAACAAAGACGGATCGTTGATACGGAATAAGGCGAAGAACGTGAAGCGTTTTTTGGTCACATCTTGCGTGGTTAAGGAGTTTCCTAATTTTTTCGGCAGATCGTTGCAGAAGGTACGGAAATCTGTAAAGCTAATTGTCGCAGCGAGGGAAAAATCCAAGTCTTCCGAAAAACGAGGCGAACCCCAGGCAAGGCGCAGGGCTGTGCCGCCTTTGAAGATGAGGTGTTTGCTCCATGGCGTTTGCGAGAGTTGGTCAAGGATGAGGATTTCCCACGCTTCGCGCACTAACCGATCGGGGCTGATGTCGATGCGCTTTGATTCGGATGCGAGTAAATTGGTATCAATCATACTTCATGGAAGGTTAACAATAATGTTAACTTACTATGAACATAGTATCATCTTTTGTTTAAGAAGTCAATGTTAAAAAAAAATCAACCGCCTCTAATCCTTAAAGATCAGAAGCGGTTTTAGAGTGCCTCAAATTCTTTGAAAGGGGCGAGCCAGTACCCGCCATTCTCAAGGTGTTTCACCAATCCAAGCCTCAAAAGTTCACGGTCAATGAAAAGCTTGGTTGGCTTCATCCCACGGTCTATTCTGGCATTGATGTGATCCACCGTGCGGAGCACGGTGTCGTAGATCTGTTGCGCATCAAGGCCAATCGAAGCTGGCTGATTGTGCCCGACCGATTCACAGAGTCGATACACGCCGTGATTTTTCGGAACGTTATATCCACGCTTTCGGGCTACGCGCGGGAGAAACCAACCGCCAGTGATCGGGTTGTTGCCCGAGGGACGGACAACAGAAAAAGCAGGGTGGTTGAGTACGTCACCGGCCGTACTTCCGGGCATGAAGCGAAGGATATTGAAGTTGAAAAAATCCGTTTCACATTCGTCTAGCCCGAAAAACGCAGTGGCGATATCGTCTTCGAATGAGGCAGGCTCGTACTTTACGATTGAGCAGCTCTCATTGAGGATAACCTTCGGCAATCCTAAAAGCATGAAGTAGCTGGAAGGAAGCCCAGCTCGTTTCATGCCTTGGAAAACGCGTTTAGCCAAGTTGGGGTACTCGGTGGCGCGTTGGAGTTGGACAGGGAGGGAACCATTGAACTTGTTAATCGCAACGAGGACTCCAGGATTAAGATGCTCAACCCCGAAGAATATATAGACACAACCGGATTTGGCAGCAAATTGCATTAATTCCAGATCGATTGCATCTATCCTCGTGTTGGTTCCCCATACCAATCTTTCCTCATGTATAACTTGAGCATGCCGAAGGAACTTCTCACGATTTACCGTGGCAGTATCCACATCCAGGTACACCGCCTCCGCGCCAACCCGCTCCTTGAGCCAGCGAAGTTGCTGTCGGAATGCCTCGTCGGAGAGCCATACAACGTTTGGGCTCTCCTGCGATTTGTTACAGAAGCCGCAGGCCCACGGGCATCCCCTCTGGTCGAACACCTGACCTGTGCGGAGTTGACGACCATCCGGCGTGAGGAAGATGTCCATGTCATGTACAGAAGGGACATAGACAAGTCCAAAATTCTGGTTATACGGATTCAGATTTCGGACGCGAGGAGCGATCGAGCGACGATACTTTCCGGTCTCATCAATGAAACAAAGACCATGGATGTTCCTTTTAGCCTCGTGGAACGTACCGCGCTCAACAGCGCGAGTGATCTCAACGATCCCCTCCTCTCCCTCGCCATCGAAGAGCGCAGTGATCCATGGAGTTTCCTCCAGGATATCCTGTGCGCTCTTGGCGGCATAGCCGCCGACGATTATTGGGACATGAGCACGTCCCAATTTGACCAAATAGTAATAAACCATCTGGCCAATCGCGTCGATTTCCGGCCACTGCGGGCTCAAGCAGCCACAGAAAGCGACGAGATTGGTGTCCGCGACTTCACGGAGAACTTCCCAGATTGTAAGATCGGGGCGTTCGAGGTCGAGCTGGATTGCGTTCTCAAATCCCCCCATATAAAGCGCATGTGCAAGAACTGGCAGTGCTTTATTCGCTCCATTGAAGGAGCGATGTTTTAGCGGGACTCCAACAAGAACTATTTTCATGATTTTATCACCTCTTTCTAATTTTAATTTGTTTTTTTGGATTTAAACATAATAGAATGACATAATTGTTAGTAAATATAAACAGATTAATGACAATTTTCTCTAAAATATTGAGAAAAATATAAAATATAATATAATTGTTGAAGATAATTGACACAATTTATCTTTTTAGTTATAATGATTTTAAGTTAAGATACTTCGACAAGTGCAGCATGACAAAGAAGGAGTTATTTATGGATTCGAATTTACAGGAATTGGGATTTAATAAAAAAGAAGAAGCGCTCTATTTAGCACTGCTTGAGCTTGGGCAGGCGGCGGTGTCAGAGATTGCGCAGCGGGCGGGGGTCAACCGCGCGACTTGCTATGTGATATTGAATAGTCTTTTGCGGAAAGGGTTTGCCACAGAGGCTGCAAAACGCGGCAGGAAATATTTTGTCGCAGCCCCGCCGGACTACCTTGCGCAGTATGCGGAGGCGCAGAGCAAAAAGTGGCGGGAGCGCGCCGAGTCCGCACGTCATATCGTCGTAGAGTTAAGCAAGCGATATAAAGGCAGTGGTAGCCGACCAGTAGTGAAGTACTATGAAGGAGTCGAGGGCATTAAAGCGGTGTATGAAGACAGCCTTATGGCTAAAGACATGATTCGATCTTATTCAGACGTGAGTGAGTTGAAGGATTTAATGCAAGATTATGCGGAACGTTACTTTAAGAGGAGGACAAAAAAACGGATTTATATCCGCACGATTATGAAGTTGAGTGATTATGCAATACATTTAAAGCGAGTTGGCTCTCAGTTTTTACGGGAAGGGTATCTTGTGCCCGCAGATAAGTTTGATTTCACCCTTGAGAAGTATGTCTACAATGATAAAGTTGCTTTTATCTCATTCCGCGATCGGTTTGGGGTGATTATTGAGAGTAAAGACATTGCACAGTCAGAAAAATACCTTTATGAACTCGCGTGGCAGGCCGCGAAAGAGTATGATAGGGAGGTGGAGAGGAAGTTAAAGAACCCTGCATACGCAGGAGATACTTCGACAAACTCAGTATGACAAAATGAATTATGCAGCTTATTTGCGATTTGGAAATTCATACAAAATACGCGCGGGCGTGTTCGAAGGAGAGCGATTTGCCGCACCATCACTTATGGGCGCGGAAGAAAGGGATTGACGTGGTGGGAACCGGAGATTTTACCCATCCGGTATGGTTTCGCGAGTGCGGGGAGCAGTTGGAAGATGCGGGAGAAGGGTTGTATCGGCTTAAACAGGTTCATCGTGTGCCACAGCATACTGCTGCATCCCATGATCCGCTCTTTATGTACACGTCGGAAGTGGCGTGTATTTTTTCCCGCGGGGGAAAAGTGCGGAGAGTTCATGTACTGCTCTTTGCGCCTTCCCGGGAGGCCGCGGAACGTTTGAATGCGCTGCTGGGGAAGGTAGGGAAACTCGCGTCTGATGGGCGCCCCATTTTGGGATTGGATATGATACGCATGGCGGAATTTGCGCGGGACGCAGATCCTGATTTTTTGGTGGTGCCCGCGCATGTATGGACGCCGTGGTTTGGCATGTATGGGTCAAAGTCGGGGTTTGATTCATTTGAAGAGGCCTGGGGAGATATGGCATCATGGATCCCTGCGGTGGAGACAGGATTGTCATCTGATCCGCCAATGAATTGGCGGCTGCCAGAGTTGGACGGCAAGACAATTATTTCTTTTTCGGACGCTCATTCACCGCCGAACCTTGGGCGGGAGGCAACGGTGGTGGAGGTGGCGGCGCGATCCTTCCATAACATTGCGCACGCATTGCGGTCGGAGGCGGGGGAAAATCGCATCATAGAGACGTATGAATTTTTTCCTGAAGAGGGTATGTATCATTATGACGGCCACCGCGTGTGCGAGGTACGGTGGAGCCCGCAGGAAACTCGGAGGAAAAAAGGAATTTGTCCCAAGTGCGGCCGTCCGGTCACCGTGGGCGTGATGAGCCGCGTGGAGGAACTCGCAGACCGCGAAGAGGAATATAAACCCCGCAATCGCCCGGGATTCCGCAGTCTCGTGCCTTTACCGGAGATCATAGGCGACGGACTAGAGAGAGGAAAACATTCCAAGGGCGTGACCGCGATTTATGAGACGCTCGTGGGCGCGCATGCAAGCGAGTTTGACATCTTGGTGAAAAAACCGCTTGATGAACTCAAGGCCTTCCTTGATCCTACGGTCGTGACTGGCATTGAGCGCATGCGGGAGGGGGAGGTGAAAAAAACGCCAGGATATGACGGCGTGTACGGGTCGGTAGAGGTGTTTACCGAGCGTGACAGGAAAAGGGTACAGCAGGGATCGTTGTTCTAAACGTTCAAAAAAGCGAAGAAACCCCTCAAAATAGGGGTTTCTTACGTTGAAGTATGCAACACAAGCTTACTTCTTCCTTTTCTTTGTTGGCTTTGTCTTCTTCTTTCCCATGTTTATCACCTCCTTTCTTTATGCTGTGTCTGCGCTCTAGTCCTTTCGTGAGGCCGCTTGGTACCTGATAAGCGGTGGAAAGGAGTATGGACTGCAAGAGAATCAATAAGGAAGCGCGGAACAGCGGTGATGCGTTATGATGAAGCCTTCGCTTTTAGTGAGGTGTGAGAAAAACGTTTTGGCTTTTATTCAAGTGGCGACAACAATTTTGTGTAGAGGATTTTTTTTAGAAGGCTTCCGACTTTCAAAATGGAAAGAGCGCGTCTATTAATGTGTGGAAGTGTTTAAAGAAAAAATTCTGCGCTCAAAAATTTTTAATAAAAGTTATCCACACATCATTCTGAAATGAATTATACAATGATGCGGGTGAAATGTAAACACTCTCGCCACGCATGAGCGCGTGACAAAGAAAAATTTTTCAAAAAAATAAACCCATGATGGGTTGCCTGGATAGTGGACCGTGCGAGCATCGCCGTATTCATTCGACACGGCGTGGGGTCGAATGACCCCACGGACCCGCGCCTCCCGGTCCTGCCCCGCTTTTAAATTTGGACTAATTGAACCTCTCACCTTTCGGGTGCATCCCTCACCTTCTCTTGGAGATAGCCGGATTCGAACCGGCGACCTTCGCATTGCAAATGCGACGCTCTAACCAACTGAGCTATATCCCCACCAGAAGGCGCAGGACTACCTTTGAACTACGAGCCCGTCCTCAATTTGGTGCGGGGTGAACAAACCGGGTGCACTATCACTATGCGAACGGCCCCCGGATTGTTTAATATCCCGGCGTTTGCTTCAATCCTCCCAAGGTGGAGCCAAAGAACATCAGGATGAGGTCTCCATAAAGGTTGGTGATGACCAGAAATCCGATGAAAATAGCGATAATGCCTATGAGCTTCCAGAGGAGGCGCGACCCGCCGTACATTTTGATGTTGGATTCTGCGAATTCGCTATAGCCGAAGTTGGATACTATCCAGTTCGCTTTAAGCGTGAGGACCGCTCCCCCCGCGACCATAAGAAGGCCGATAAAGATTCTCATAAAGACATTATTATATGAAGATTTTTAGTTCTTCTCTTGATTTGTAAGAGTGTTTAAAATAAATCATGGGCACTGAGGGGATCGTCCGGTCATTCGACCGGACGCCAGATCGGATGATCGGGCGAACCTGGCGACCTGCTGGACGTGCCCCGTACCTTTTCTTGGACGCACAAGGACTCGAACCTTGGACCTCTTCGGTGTAAACGAAGCGCTCTAACCAACTGAGCTATGCGTCCAAAAGGTGCGGGGTGAATAAACCAGTCGCGCTAAGCGCCCCATAATAAATTTGCGCCCAAGTGGACTTGCCCTTTCGGGCATGGGGCTTGCGCTCTCCTGCCACCGGCAGAAGTGCTCGCCCGTTCAAGTCCTCCTTGAATTCTTAATTCATTTGCGGACGAGAGGACTTGAACCTCCACGGGGTTGCCCCCACCAGCACCTCAAGCTGGCGCGTATACCAAATTCCGCCACGTCCGCGCGTAAAATATTATCGTCTGTAGCCCTTCGCTGTTTTAGGCGAGTGCGGTATTTTCCTTGAGCCGTTTGTTGTAGTTGCGGAGATAATAAAGCTTCGCACGGCGCACCGCCGCTTGCCGGACAAATTCTATTTTTGCGACTGCCGGAGCGCGGTAGGGAAATATTTTTTCTACGCCCACTCCTTCAGAAATCTTTCTCACGGTATACGTGCCGTCATTGCCGCGGTTCCCGCGGCACGCAAGCACGATTCCCTCGAACACCTGGAGCCGTTCTTTCTCTTCGCCCTTAGAGGTGACGTCGCGGATTTTCTGATGGACGCGGATGGTCATGCCGGGCTTAATCTGTTCCGGCGTGATAGGTTTATAGGTGGTTGCTTGTGTAGCCATAAATACGGTAAACAATAAATAAACGAAACGAGACTCATCAGCAATAGTACTGATTTATTTTCTCCACGTCAAGCGTTCCGCTATGCCTCCCACTTGTCATGAAGAAATAATTCAAGTATCTTAGGGAGGGGTTTATAGCCTAGAGGGCGCAAGCTTGAGGCGGTTACCCGAGTAGCAGAACTCGTTTCACTCGTTCGCTACCGGGCAGGGAGCGCTGGAGAATAAGGTACAGCGGTGGGGCGCATAGCTCAGGCGGTTAGAGCGCGTCACTGATAATGACGAGGTCGATGGTTCGAGTCCATCTGCGCCCACCGCTGTACCGTAACGGCACTGACCTGCCCCGTAGTCCCTGCTAATGCGGGGTACTACTGGGGTAATGACGAGGTCGATGGTTCGAGTCCATCTGCGCCCACCAATTCGTTCACAACTTGCCGAGGTAGCTCAGTGGGCTGAAAGCGAGTCAGAAGCTTTCGGCGGGTAGCTACACATATGTTCACAAAGTGCTGGGATAGCTCATTGGTAGAGCGCTGCCCTGAAGAGGCAGGCGTAGTCAGTTCGATTCTGGCTCCCAGCACTTTGTGAGATGCGAGTATGTGGTGCTACCCAGGAAGAGCGTTATCCGGAAGATAATATATAAGAGTTCGCCCGACCATCCGGTCGGGCGCCCCGTCGAATGACGGGGCGATTCTGACCCTCGGCAAAATGTGAATGAGCAATAATTGATTGCGGTACGGATGACAACATCCGTTTTTACGTTTATGCTTATAGAAAGAGATCTTTAACGGGGGAATAGTATACCGATAATCGCTTCTTCGGCGACCCACCGAAGAGGTGGGTACGTCCCGCACTTTTTCATCGGGCTGTAGTGTAATGGTAGCACGAGTGCTTTGGGAGCATTTAGTCCGAGTTCGAATCTCGGCAGCCCGAAAAAGTGCGGGATAGATTGGGTTTCTCCCTTCGGGAGATCTCCCGTAGGGAGACAATTCCCAGCACCCCGAGTTATTTACAAATGAATATTGGAAGAGCGAAAATTCCTATGATTATCTTTATTTATGGGTCTGACACCTTTCGCAGCAGGGAGAAACTCTCTGAGGTTATCGCTGAATTTAAGAAAAAGCGCGATCCTCAAGGGTATAATGTGGTGCGGCTTGAGGGCAAGGGGCTCACGCTTGAGCGATTCAGGAGTGAAGCGCGCTCAAGCGGGTTTTTAAGCCCCCGGCGCATGGTGGTGGTCGAGGAACTTATAGGGAGCGGATTGGGAGGTGTGGCTGATAGCGTGAAATCATTCCTTGAAGAAGAAGAAAGCCTCCGCGCGAAAGACGCGAACATCATTGTTTTTTGGGAGGGAGATGTTGGCATGGTAGGGAACGCAGGTCTTGTGCGCAGAAGCGCAGGGCGAGGGAAGAAAAAGGAGCCCCGGAAACAAAATTCAAACACTGCTCTTTTTGAATCCCTTGCATCGCAAGAGTATGTATTCCCCTTTCCCCGTATGGAGCAGCGGGAAGTGAGTGCGTGGATCAGAAACCGCGCGCACACTTCTGGCGCTGCCTGTGACGCGTCTGTTGCGGAGGCGCTCGCGGCGGCAGTAGGGAGCGACCTGTGGCGTGCTGACCGGGAGATAGGGAAGCTTGCCGCGCTGCGCTGCGGCAGTGCCATTACTAAAAATGATTTGTATGCATTGGTAGATATTGAGGAAGACCTTTCAGGGTTTGCATTCACGGATGCGGTGGGTGAGCGAAGCATTGACCGCGCGCTCCCGCTTTTTTATTCGCTCATCGTCTCCGGGGTTGAGCCGCTTGCCGTTCACGGCATGCTGGTGCGCCTCTTCCATACCATTGCACTGGTGAAAAGTTATTTGGACAGTGCGAAGGAGTCGCGCGGCGCAGACATCGCTCAGGCGTTAGGCATTCACCCTTTTGTCGCGCAAAAGACAGTCCCCCGCACGCGCTACTATACCTGGGAAGAATTACAAAAAATCTACCGCTCATTGCTTGCGGTAGATGTGAAATTAAAAACAGAGAGCGGCGACGCCACATTGCCCTTGGAGCTGTTATTGACCGATCTCAAGCCTCTTTCTTCGCAGGGGCACGCAGGAGTTTGAGAAGCCGCGATTTCATCCGCGCGCCCGTATTGCGATGCAGTATCCCTTTCTGAATGGCGCGGTCAATCGTGGAAATGGTGCGGGTGATGGTCTCTTTCGTATGGGCGTCCTTCGAGGTTATCTGGGCGCGGGAGGACTTCAGCATTGTCTTCACTTTCTGCTTCCACATGCGGTTCCTTGCGGTCCGCTTTTTTGTTTGCCGTAATCGTTTTGCTGCTGATTTAGTGTGCATAAAGTAAATGTCAAAATTCAAATCTATGGTATAGGGTAACAGAAGGAATAAAAATAAGCAAGATTGATTATCGAGATACCCAGGAACACGGTGCGGATGATTATATTACATTTTGGAGCTTTTATAGCGCTCGGGATGAAATGGCTTTAAGCGGGCAATACGGCAATTAATGCCGTGGTGCGCGAGGTCTTGCGCGAGGTGATCCGTGAACGCGGTTTGATCGTACCCCAAAGCAATGACCGTGGGGTTTGTTTTTTTAATCCACTGAAACCTCTCTTCGGGATTGTCAGGCAACAGGTGCGCCTCGTCCACGAGTCCGCACTCCTGCACCGCGGCAAGGCGCGCGTGCTCATTCTGGCGGGGCAGTTTTCCTTTGAGCGCGGCGACCACTTGATCTCGTCCGATGCCGGCGATGAGATGGTCGCCCAATTCTTTTGCCTGGCGGAAGAAGTCGAGGTGGCCGGGATGGAGGAGGTCGAAGGTGCCGAAGACGAGCACTCTTGTCTCGTATTTCGTAGTAGGTATTAGGTATTTCGGTTGCGATTCGTAATGCGTAATACGTGATACCAGATACGTGAAAGACTGTAAAAGAGATTGCCAATTATCGGTATTGAGCTTATCGAGCGGCAGGGCATCTTGCAGCGCGAACGGTCCAATTGCCGTCCGTGTGAGCGCATCGCAGTAGGCTCCGCATTGGAGCTTCTCTCCGATGTCGCGCGCAAGGGCGCGTATGTAGGTGCCGGTGGAGCACGTAATATTTAGTTTAACAGTTTGTCGGTTTGTCAGTTCATCAGTTTGTGCGTTTTTGAGCTCGATTGAGTAGATAGTCACTTTGACAGGCTTGCGTTCAACGGTGTGCCCTTGGCGCGCGAGTTCATAGAGTTTTTGTCCATTAATCTTTTTTGCGCTGTACATGGGAGGCACTTGGTCAATTTCACCTATAAACGAATTTAATATTTTTTCAATTTTTTCCAAGCTTAATTCTAAATTCTTAATTCTAGTTTCTTCAATATGCCCCGTTCTGTCATCGGTATCAGACGCGGCTCCCAATCGCAAGGTGGTAAGGTACGTTTTAGGGAGCGCCTTAAAAGAGTCAAGTCTTCTCGTTGCATCGCGTCCCACTCCCACGATTAACAATCCTGATGCGAACGGATCAAGAGTGCCTGCGTGGCCGATCCGCAATTGAGACCCCCTCTTACTCCCCCTTCGTATGGGGGAGACACCAGTGTCCCCTCCTTGAGAAGGAGGGGTTTGGGGAGGTTTCACCACGCGCCGCACCATATCCACCACATCGTGCGAAGTGGGACCGGGGGGTTTGTTGATCAATAAAAAGCCGGTAGGTGTCATATTACATCATTTTCTTGAAGCAACATCATGATCCATTGTTTTCTGGATGCTGAATCAAGTTCAGCATGACATGCTGATAATAGTTGAGTAGAGAGTTGATAAATACAGAGAGAGAGAGAGTAATATGAGAAAAAATGAGACTAAACGAAAGGAGATAAAATTGGCTAGCGTGGATGACAAGGAAGAAGAAAAAAAGAAGAAGGAAGAGAGTGAGTATTGTGAGGAATGTCCAGAACCAGGGTGTGGCTGTGGGTGCATTATGAGGGGGTTTCACATTATTCACGAATGTACTCGTGGGCATAAGTATCAAACGTTTGCAGCGAGTACCAGGGGCCAGTTTAATGCATAACCTAATTCCCTTCTTCTTTAGCCGCGCGGATCGCTTTGAAAGGATCCCTGCGGCTTGTTTTTTTCCTCATCTTTTCTTTCATTATTTTTATTTGGTCTCTCAATGCCGCTGCTTTTTCGAATTCCAGATTTTTAGCCGCTAAATCCATCTGGCGCTCCAAATCCCTGATAAGGTGGGGCAATTCTTCATAAGGGATTTCCGCAATGTTGGGGAGTTTCGGCTGGAAGGATTCTGACTGGCGATGCGCGAGTATTCCTTCCTTAATTGCTTTTTTGATGGTCGCCGGCGTAATGCCGTGTTTTTTATTATACGCTTCTTGGACCGCGCGCCGGCGCTTAGTTTCTTCCATTGCCTGTTTCATGGATCCGGTGATGGTGTCGGCGTACATGATGACGCGGCCTTCGAGGTGGCGAGCTGCGCGGCCCATTACTTGCACGAGCGAGGTTGCACTCCTTAAGAAACCCTCCTTGTCCGCATCGAGGATAGCGACGAGCGCGACTTCCGGCAGATCTAATCCTTCCCGTAGGAGATTTATGCCTACCAGGACGTCGTAGACGCCGAGGCGCAGGTCGCGGAGGAGCTCCAACCTCTCAAAGGTTTCTATATCAGAGTGCAGGTATGCGGCCTTCACCTTCAATTCCTCAAGATATTCCGCGAGGTCTTCCGCCATGCGTTTGGTGAGTGTGGTCACCAGCACGCGCTGTTTTTTTGCGATACAGTGATGTATTTCATTGAGCAAATCATCAATTTGGTTTTTCGTCGGTTTCACGGTAATCGTAGGATCGAGCAACCCTGTGGGACGGATTAATTGCTCGACGACACGCCCCCCTTCCGATTCCCCCCTTACTAGGGGGGAAGACATTAAGGAGGCGCTCCTCCCCCTAGAAAGGGGGAGGTTATGGTGGGGGTGTCGGGACCTCGATAACTCATATTCATTCGGTGTGGCAGACACATAGATGACTTGGCCGATGCGGGTGTTGAATTCATCAAAGGTAAGGGGGCGGTTATCGCGCGCCCCCGTAAGGCGGAATCCATATTCTATGAGAGTGTCTTTTCGCGCCCTGTCGCCATGGTACATACCTCTCAATTGCGGCAAAGTCATGTGCGACTCGTCAATAAAGGTAAGAAAGTCCTTGTCTGCAAACCTGAAAAAATCAATGAGCGTAGAGGGCGGTTCGCCGGGTTTTCGCTGATCAAAGTAGCGCGAGTAGTTCTCAATGCCGTTGCAATAGCCGGTCGCCCTTATCATCTCGAGGTCGAAGTGCACTCTCTGCGAGAGGCGTTCGGCCTCTAAGGGTTTGTTGGCTTTTAGAAATGCGCGCACTTCCCGGTCAAGATCCTGCTCAATCGTTTTGAGGATTTCATTGATCCTCTCCTGCGGCGCGATATAGTGGGTTGCAGGAAACAAGGTAAATGCGTCCGCGCGATTCACGGTTTTGCCAGTGAGCTGGTCCAGTGCGCTGATGCGCTGCACCGCATTGCCGCTGAATTCTATGCGCCAAATATCTTCAAGCGAATACACCGGATAAATGTCAATCATATTGCCGCGCACGCGGAAGCGCCCGCGCTGCAGATCCATATCATTGCGCTCATAGCGCATATCTACCAGTTTCCGTAATATTTCTATTCGATTCAGTTTTGAGTTTTGTCCCGCACCTTGAATATTAGTATTTAAGGTATGCGGGATCCCGCTAGGGCGGGAAGTTTTGAGTTCTAAACTCATAAATTGGTATTCCTCGGGCGACCCCAATCCGTAGATGCAGGAGACAGAGGCGACAATGATGACGTCTTTGCGGGAAAGGAGCGCCTGGGTCGCGGCATGGCGGAGGCGGTCTATCTCTTCATTAATGTCTGTTTCTTTTTCAATGTAGGTGTCAGTGGTGGGCACATATGCCTCGGGCTGATAGTAGTCATAGTAGGAAACGAAATAATGCACGGCTGCGTCGGGGAAGAACTCTTCAAATTCGCCCGCCAGTTGCGCGGCGAGCGTTTTATTGTGGGAAATGACGAGCGTCGGATGTTTCACCTCCGCGATGACGTTTGCCATCGTAAACGTTTTGCCGCTGCCGGTCACTCCCAAGAGCGTTTGATGGGGCACCCCGGCACGAATGCCTGCCACGAGTTTTTCAATCGCTTGAGGCTGGTCTCCGGTGGGCGTAAATGATGATTTGATCGCGAATGACATATCATTGAGAAATGCTCATCTCAAAAAATGTAATATTGATAGCAAAAGTCCTGGATGTATTGTAGAATATAAGCATGATTTCGTACATCAATGGCGCGGTTAAATGGCATGATGCGCGGTCAGTGCTCCTCGTCGCGGGGGAGGTAGGGTACCGTATCGCAGTGCCGGTATTTGTGCTGGAAGGATTAAAAATTGGCGCACTCCTTGAGCTCTATTGTTACACGAAGCTCGACACGAGGAATGACACGATAGAGCTTTACGGGTTTCCACAATTGGCAGAGCTTTTGTTTTTTGAACAGTTGCTCACCATCTCAGGCGTTGGGCCGCGCTCTGCCTTGGGGTGTTTGTCCGTGGCAAAACTTGACGATCTGAAACGCACTATTGCGCAAGGAGATCCAAAATTGTTGCAGAAGGTGGCGGGGATCGGGAAGAAAACCGCGGAACGGATTATCGTTGAGTTGCGTGAAAAAGTTGGAGAATTTATTGGCGGAGCGCGCGGTGTATTTTCAGAGGGCGATGGGGATGCGATAGAGGCTTTGGTAAGGCTTGGTTACCGGGAAAACGAAGTGGTGGAGATAATACGCGCGCTTCCGCGGACGATCGAAGGGAGTGAGGCAAGGGTGAGAGAAGCGCTTAAGCGATTGGGGAAACAACGATAGCAACTCAGTCCTCGTTTAGGATAAAATTAGGATAGCATTAATAATACATGCATTTTGAACAATCAAACGGATGGGCGCGGTTCCAACAGGCTGCGGGGAAAAACGTATATGTGGTTTCTCCCTTGCGCGTGACGCCATTTACGGCTGCATTGGAGAGGAGAGATAGCGAGGGGATTGCAGTCGAGAAGAGAATTGCGGGACCGCTCAAGTTTCTCGAAATAAATGGCTGGGCCTTGCCGCAGGACAGTACGGTATCAAGGCATGAGCAGGTTTTACGGGATATAGGCAAGAGGACAGGCGCGGTATTTGTGCGATGGACACCCACACGAGAATTTCCAATTTCCAATATCTCCCGCTCAGGCGCGATCCCGCTTACCTTTGAAAAAAACATTCGAGGAGCGGGACAATTTCCAAACCGGAGTGGTTTAAATATTATTGAACCTTGTATATTGACACGCCAAGTGCCGCCGCGCGCTACCTTGCTTATTGATTTAACGAAAAGCGAGAAAGAACTTCTCAATGACATGCATGAGAAGACGCGTTATAATATTCACCTCTCGGTACGGAAAGGAGTCGCGGCAGATGAAGTGAACCCAAAAGACGGTTTCAGCATTTTTTGGGCGCTCATGCAGGATACCGCACAGCGTGATAAAATTGGAATTCATCCAAGGAAATATTATGAGATGATGCTTCAAGAACTCAATGCGCCCGGGGAAGCGCAGGCTCATTTATTTATTGCCAAGCACCAAGGGAAGCCTCTCGCGGCGGCTATACTGATAACGTGCGGCGATACCGCAACTTATCTTCATGGTGGATCATCAAGCATGGATCGTAATCTCATGGCCCCTCATCTATTACAGTGGAAGATGATACAATTCGCAAAGGCTCAAGGGATGAAATGGTATGATATGTGGGGCATATCCCCGCAAGACACAAGATACAAGACACAAGATACAAAGCCTGATTCCTGGGCGGGGATTACGAGATTTAAGATGGGATTTGGAGGAGAGGAGAAAGAAGGCGCGGGGACGTATGATGTCGTAGTTAAGCAGTTCCTTTACAAACTTCTCACCCTCGCGCAGACTGCGAAATCAATTCTTAAGATGTGATACGCACGCCTTCGTCGTTCAACGGATAGGACACAAGATTCCGGATCTTGTAATAGAGGTTCGATTCCTCTCGAGGGCAGTTCCCTATGAAATAATAAGAAAAAAGCACGTAGTCAGTATTCCAAGTGTGGAATCCGAATACGTGCTACGGTAGGGTCTAGATCGGTTCGAGCAAGAACCCGCCAACGCGATGCGACGGCAGATACCGCTCGGACGCAGTAATCATTTTCTCCAGCCACTCGTTTACAAGCGAGGGCTTCAAGCACGAGAGGTGCTCGACTCCAAGTCGCTGAAGCAACGAGTAATCCGGGTAATCATCCTCGGCAAGAACATTGCCGGTTTCTTGCTCGTATACTTTAACAACGGCTTGAGTTTGGCAAAGCTCCTCGAACATCGACGTGCCACGCAGAGCCATGACTACGGACAAATAGATTCGCTCCACATGTCCAGTAGCAAGCAGCGTATCAAGTGAACGAAGGTTTAGTTCAAGGCTCTCTTTGGTTTCTCCCGGCAGACCGAGCAAGTAAGCCATGGTTGTTTTTATGTCACTCGCTCCTAGAGCTTTGATGACCCGTTCACTTTCGGCAATGCTTACTACCCTCTTATTTGCCCTCGTGATTTGCTCAAGGCTGAAACTCTCAACGCCGAAAAAGAGATTGAAAACTCCAATGGCGCGAAGAGCAGTTGTCATCCGCTCCATTTGCTTCTCGTTGAATTTAATGAAATCAAGCATATATGCGTACGCCCTAATCATCGGCGTTGCGAGATACGCGGGTTTTGCCTCGGCGAGCTGCTCCATTCTTCTCAAAGTTACGGGGAAAATGTCGTCCGCCATGTAGAAAAATTCGGCGTTGTACTTTTCTTTGAGAAGCTCTAATTGCGACCAGAATTTATCGGGCGGCAACGCTCTGCCGGTTGTCTCGGCGGAGGTGCAATAACTGCATACTCCCTCCTTGATCGCTTTCATGCAACCGCGGAAGCTGAACATCGTTAGCGGCGGGACGAGCCACGGATCGAAATCCTTCTCTCCGCTTTTCGCAATTTCCTCGCGATATTCAACCAGTCGTTCATCGAGATTTTCAAAGTTCAAAAAATCCCAAAGCGGCAGGCGACCAAGATTGACATAAGCTGACTGGGTGAAGTGGATTTTGTCGCTATGACGGTACCAAAGATTTGGAATCAATATTGTTGGCACCTCATTTGCAAGTCCAAGAAGTGCATCCTCTCCGTCCCTGATGACCACGTAATCAATGAACGGATATTTCTCCAGCACCAACTTGCCAATCCCCGGCGTGTTCGGTCCGCCAATCACCACCCGTGCTTTTTCGTTGTTAATTTTTACCAGTCTCGCAATGTTAATTACACGCTGATGATTTGAGAACCAATCGGTAAGACCGATAAGGTCAAGCCCTGCCGCTTGGCGCGCAATTTCCTCGTCGCTTCTGTCCGGATTAAGGCAAAACATCTCGTGGTTTGGCGCGGAAACGCGCAGATAGGAACTGAGTATAGCCAACCCTGTTTCGGGTGGGCGTTTTTCCGAACCATACCCTTGTCGATGGCCGTAACGTTCATCGGCGTTTGGTTGTAAAAGAGCGATTTTCATGATTTCCTCCTTGTAAAGAATTTATAATTTTCATTTTGGTTTTCTGCAAACGAAAACTGTGTACCATTCTTCTCCAGAAACTGAAGTTTCTTTCACATTTGTAAAACCAGTCTCACCGAGAAGACTCCGAAGCTGTTCGGGGGTCAGGAGATACGATGTACAGCTGAATTCATACGAGCGATTATCAATAATGAGTTTGTGCGACCAAATTCGTACGCCGCGGGTATAATCATGAGAGACAAACCGAACGAGTTTTACTTTGTGTCCATTGATGTGTCTTTCTCCAAAATTCCACACAATGGGAAATTTTGTTTTTTCAAATTCGCTCCGTTCAACCGTGTCAATGTACAAAATGCCACCTGGTTTGATGAGTTTGTAAAAATTCTCAAGAGCGAGTTTCATGTGTTCGGGATGAAGTTCAATCAGATCCTCATTCCATGCATCAACGTAAGAGAGCGAGTTGCCTCGACACATCACCGCGTCATACTGTTTTTGGATTTTGTGGGTAAGATTTTTCCACTCTACGAGTTGAAAGAGCATGTCGACTTTTTCATCAGCAAGGTGCTTTTTGTAATTTTCAAACATGGTTCTACTGCCGTCGGCATAGTTCACATCCCACCCTCTCTTTCGCAAAGCGATTGATGGGAAACCGGTTCCGCCAGCGGTATCAAGAATTGTTTTTACTCCGTGTGTATTGAATACCTTTTCGACTCCTTTCACAAAAGTGTCGTCCCACAGGTAATAAATACAGACATCCCAGAGGGTTGCGATGGTGATTGGTGGATTTAAATCAACTTTCCACATAAACATTGTGGATGCGTGTTTACGTTTTAAGGTTAGTGGATATTTGATTTTTGTCTAAAAAAGAGTATAATTTGTCTATTGAAAATAGAAGTTATCAAAATAGAGCGATAGACTGTGTTTACTTTCGAAAGAAAATATCGATAAGATATCATAAGATTATCGCATATATTTTCTTCTACGAATGATAAGAAAACTTATGGAGAAAACACTCTCAACCGTATTGTCGAAGCTTGGCTTGACTGAACGAGAGCAGCAATTTTTAAGCGTAGTTCTGACGCTCAATGAGCCAACCATTTCAGAAGTGATTCACCACAGCGAAATCAAGCGGCCCACGGCATATAAGATCACGCAGGACCTTCTTGAGAAAGGGTTACTGCAATGGGGAGCAGGGAGAGGGAAGTACAAACAAAAACTCGTCCCCCCGTCTCCTGAACGTATTCTTGAATACGCGCGGGAGCAGACGAGAAAAGCAAAAAAGGCCGAGTGGCAGATTGAGGGTCACTTGGAGACATTAAAGAAGTTGTGTGGTGCTCATACTATTCTTCCTGTTATTCGGACAGTGCAAGGAGAAGAGGGGTTTATAGAGATTCTTGAAAGGACAATAGAGATCCCCCACAGCGAGATAGCCTATATTGGAAACATTGACGATTTGCACGCGGTCATTAGCCGTGAGTATGATTATCGGCGTTATATTCCAGAGCGGATCAAAAAAAATATCTCCGCCCGAGCATTGCTGGTGCGGACGCCGACTGCTCTTGAATTCAAAAAGCGCGATGGTGAGGAGAAGCGCATGACAAAATTTTTTCCAGTACAATATCAGCCGAAGGCGACGATGCTTCTTTGGAGAAACGCTACGCTTATTTTTTCAGGAAGCAGAGAAGGCATCGGGCTTTATATTGAAAGTCCGTTGATTAGCGAACTCTATCAAGGAATGTTTGATTTGTTATGGGATAAAATTAATTCTGAATAATATGATGCGACTATTTCATAAATTATTACCCAAGCGCGTGGTGCGCTGGTATCGCCGCGGACGGGCGTGGATGGCGCAGGCAATGAACGGGTTTCCTCAGAAGAAACTGATCATCGTGGGAGTCACCGGCACTGACGGAAAGACGACGGTGGTTAATCTCGTGGGCCATATAGTGCGCACCACGGGCAAGAAGGTCGGATGGATTTCCACGCTGGGCGCGCAAATCGGCGATACCTTTATAGAAACCGGCGCCCATACGACGACCGTGGACCCCTTCACCTTTTATGTGCTCCTTGGGCGCATGGTCAAAGAGCATTGCGAACTGGTCGTGGTAGAGCTTACCTCACACGCGCTGGACCAGGAGCGTGTGGGCAAGCTGCCGCTTGCCGCTGGCATTATCACGAACATTACCCACGAGCACCTTGATTATCATCAGAGCCTTATGGCGTATATGAGCGCAAAGGCAAAGTTGTTTGCCCTCATTGCCCGCGGCAAACGCGCGCACAAGGGGAGCGGTATCGTGGTGCTTAACTGCGAAGACGCGACGTTTTCTTCGCTCTCGCACCTCGCGCGCGCGTTTCACGGGCTCAAAGTATTTACGTACGGCTTGGGGAGCGGCGACGTGCATGGAGAGCGCATAGAAGAAACGCTTGAATACCTCACTTTTACTTTGGTCACCGCGTACGGGCACCACACGTTGCGCACGAGGCTTATTGGCGACTATAACCTCAGGAATATCCTCAGCGCCGCCGCGCTCGCCCATGTGTGCGAAGTGCCATGGGAAAAAATTCATGAGGGCATAGAAACATTCCAGCCGCTCTCAGGAAGGCTCGAGCGGATTGAGCAGGGCCAGCCGTTTTCCGTTTTTGTCGACTTCGCCCATACGCCCAATGCGCTTCGTGAGGTATTGACCCTTTTAAGGCGCCACGCTAAGGCTAAGATCACCGTGGTGTTCGGCGCGGCGGGCGAACGCGATAAATCGAAACGCTCCCTTATGGGCGAGGTGGTGGCTCAATTCGCTGATCGCGTCTACCTTACCGAAGAGGATCCCCGTTCTGAATCTGTGGAGGCGATATCACAAATGATTGCGCAGGGGATGGCAATGAAGGGGTGGAAGCAAAATGAGCGCTATTGGCTGATCCCTGATCGGCGCATTGCGATTCAAACTGCCCTTGAGCGCGCCACCTCGGATGATATTGTGCTTCTTGCAGGCAAGGGGCATGAACGCATGATGGCCATGGACCATGGGGTTGATAAGCCATGGGATGACCGGGAGGTAGCGCGGGAGGAATTAGAAAAGCTGGGGTGGAGGCCCTTATAGTGTGTAATGTGTCCGAAGTGAAAAGGGTAAATTGTTCATTACTTATTGTTCGTGGCACGCTGATAACAGTTTAGCAATTTAGCCATATAACAATTATTTATAGGTGGGGACAAGGTGGGGAAGCGCTGTGGGGGAAATAACAGTATTTTCCAGTCAAGGAATGAGCCCCAAATCAATAGTCACCAGGGACTGTGATTTTCAATAGCGCGTTAAAAGTTTTTTCTCAATTTCTCAAATAAGGCGGCCTTTGCTTTTTTCATCTCCTCG
>Ga0265296_1000836_pt1 | contig 40656 bp, 36 predicted proteins | sample MunlanPumphouse1_FD_189073 | JGI IMG/M metagenome (GOLD analysis project Ga0265296, IMG submission 189073) | Groundwater microbial communities from a municipal landfill in Southern Ontario, Canada - Pumphouse #1 | ecosystem: Environmental > Aquatic > Deep subsurface > Groundwater | place... | reverse complement strand
GCGGGAGGTCAGCATGTAAATAAAACCGACTCTGCTGTCAGGATCACCCACCTGCCTACAGGAATCGTAGTGCAGTGTCAGAATGAACGTTCCCAACATAAGAATAAAGCCATGGCATTGAAGTTCTTAAGGTCTCGGCTATATGAAAAGAAGCTTCAGGAACAAAATGAAAAATTACGTGAGCTGAACAAATCAAAAAAAGATATTGCATGGGGAAGCCAGATACGTTCCTATGTTCTTCATCCGTATAAGTTGGTGAAGGATCACAGGACAAATTTGGAAGTGGGAAACGTGGGCAGGGTACTGGATGGTGAAATAGACGATTTCATCGAAGCTTATCTGCTGAAATAAATAGTTTCTATGAGAATAACCTCAAAATAAAAGGAAGAGGTCGAAACTATGTCGAAACTAAGAACACAGTTTGTATTTTTTATGATTGCTGTATTTTTTTACAGCTATGCATGTGGCCAAAGCGAGGCTAAAAATATTTTGTCTCCAGAGGGTACTCCAGAAAAAATATCTGTCGTTGATGAACCCCGATGTATATCTGAGAAAAATACGCTCCCAAAAGAAAGACCAGCGGCTCATAAACAGGCGGAAACAATCGGATCTAACCAACGCCCGAAACCGGAAAACATTAATTCTTCCGAGGACAATGGTGAACAGCAGGAGGCAAATGAAGAAGCAATCATGGAAGAAGCCCTTGAATTGCTGAATGGTTCCCAGAAATATTGGGCAAATGGCGATCTGGAAAATGCTCTTGGTCTACTGGATCAGGCCTATGTTCTTCTTATCGATGCTGACGGACATCCTGCGATAGCAAGGCAGAAAGATGATTTACGCCTTTTAATTGCAAAACAGATTTTAGTCATTTATACCTCCGTGCAAACAATCACCAATGGAAAACGTGGAGAAATACCCCTTGTCATGAATGCGGACGTGGCAAAGGAGATTAGAAATTTTCAGACCGTAGAAAGGGATTTTTTTCTTCAATCCTATAAGCGCTCCGGACTATACCGACCAATAATTTTACAGGAGTTGGAGCAAGCAGGATTACCAGAAGAACTATCATGGCTTCCTCTCGTGGAAAGCGGTTTTAAAATTTGTGCCTTTTCACGAGCACGGGCTCTTGGCCTGTGGCAATTCATTCCGTCGACTGGCTTTAAATATGGTCTGAACAGAGACGAGTGGATAGATCAACGGATGGATGTAGAAAAGTCAACAAGAGCGGCGATAGACTACCTTAAAGAACTACATAACATGTTTGGTGACTGGCTTACCGTGCTGGCGGCGTACAATTGCGGAGAGGGTAGAGTACTTAGAGAAATATCAAGCCAAAAGCTGAATTATCTCGACCGATTCTGGGATCTCTACCATAAGCTCCCTAATGAAACAGCACGATATGTCCCCCGTTTTCTCGCAATCTTGCATATCATCAAAGATCCACAGAAGTACGGGATTGATCTGGTAAAAGATGAAGCGTTATTTACGCCTCCTTCATACGAACTGATAAAGACATCTAAACAGATGCGTCTGCAAGATATTGCACGTCATCTTAACATCTCAGAAGAGGTGCTGAATACTCTCAATACTGAACTCAGGTATAAAGTTACCCCCGACAAGGAATATGAACTGAAAGTTCCTATGGAGGTAGCGGAAAAATTTGCTGCGGTTGTTGATGAAATTCCACGTTGGGAGAAACCTTCGCCTGTTCTTGCTTCTGTTCAACCGCTCACGATTAAACATCGCGTAAAGCGAAAAGAGACACTTGCTTCTATAGCGCAAAGATACAAAACATCTGTCAAAGCGATCAGAACCTGTAATCATATATCACCTCGTAGAAGTATTCATGTGGGGCAATACTTAGACATACCTGTTCGTAACTACCGCTATGCCAGAGCGAAGGAAAATCAGGAACCTTCAAACAAGGTCACCGGGAAACTCACTAAATACAACGTGAAAAAGGGTGATACGCTCTCATCCCTGGCCAGGCGCTTTAATACCAATGTATCCGAAATCAAAAAAATAAATCGGCTGCGGGGGAATCCCATTAAGATCGGTCAGATAATAATGGTTGCTCCTAATAAAAAAGGAAATAACAATAAGGCCTCAGTAAACACCACTGCCGTTACTAAATATACCGTAAAAAAAGGAGATTCCCTGAGTAAAATTGCTGAGAAAAATAATATTAGCCTTAATCAACTTCTTAATCTTAACAATTTAGCTCGTATAGATACCATTACACCTGGTCAGGTTATTATCGTGAGATAAATAATCAAAAGAGTACATACATTTTCTTTTTGCTTTTTCTTCCTTAAAAAAAATGAAAGTCATATAGCTCAGGCTGCTGGTATATGACTTCGTATGTTGGTTTTTATTTTAAATATTTGATTTAAAAATATATTATCTAATCTCTGATTGGGCAGTTACTTTTGGAGAAGCCATTTTTATCAAAACGTCTTCCAAAGTAGTAGATTTCAAATAATTCCTGATTATCTCACTAAGCTCAACCCAAGTCGGAATCGCCATACATTTTTCGGACCTCTTGCACAGCCTGGGATTCTTCACGCAGTCAACGAGTGACATATCCCCCTCTACTGAGAACAGTATGTCAGCCAAGGTAATCTCCGAAGCCTGACGAGCGAGCGTATACCCTCCTTTTTTCCCTCTAAGAACCACTACGAGTCCAGCAACCCTCAGACTGCTCATTAATTGGATGAGATATTTTCTTGAAATACCCTGGTTTTCCTCAATAGTCTTCAAGGAAAGCATTTCCTTACTACTATAATGGAGAGCTAGCTCAATCATGGCCCTAATAGCATATCTCCCTCTACACGACAATCGCATTTAGATAACAACCTCCTCCTTAGATAGTGTAACCTGTTTTCTATAATATATTTCTAAACCATCTTCGTAATGTTCATTAAAGAAGGTACCACAAAAAAGAAGAGATGTCATCGAGAAACATACGGGAAAGATATATTCCATACAATTCCTTATGATTTATGTAAAGGCGTGTTCATAAAAAGGGTTGAGGAAACTATCTGATGTGATATTTTGTCCAAAAAGGCGGGACGATCTCCAGAATGCACAACAGAAATTTTTTAAATAATGATACTGTTCCTATATCCCCCCTAAAACATGTTATCCATAAATTTGCAGTACGCTAATTTTGAGAACGCTGAAAAATGACAGGAATTATATTAGCCGGCGGAAAAAGCAGCAGGATGAAAACAAATAAGGCATTCCTTGAAATTGAAAATGAACGTCTGATTGACATGACCGTAAAGATTTTCAGGGAAATTTTCAGGGAGGTTATCCTGGTCACTAACTCTCCTCTTGCCTATCTTAATCAGAATGTTCAGATTGTCACCGATATCTTCAAAGACAAAGGTGCCCTCGGCGGTATCTATACCGGTCTTTTTTATGCCTCTTATGGACAGGCCTTCGTATCGGCTTGCGACATGCCTTTTTTAAATAGCTCTTTCATTGAATACATGGTTGAGCACATCGGATACTACGATATTATCGTGCCTGATTCAGCCGACGGACTTCAACCCTTGCATGCGATTTATGCGAAAAGTTGCCTTCCCTCCATAAAAAAACTTATTACTTCAGACAAACTGAAAGTTACAGGTTTCTACAAAGGATTAAAAATATTTAACATCTCCGAGGAAATCATAAAAGCTTTTGATCCAGATGGAAGAATGTTCTTCAACGTTAATTCGAAGGAAGACCTCGAACTGATTTTAAGAGGTTTCTCATAATCTTTTTTATCGGACTTAGTATCACAAAAATATGGGGCTTTTTGCAGCAGAAATTGTTTTTTGTTATACGCTTCACATTTGATACAATTAACAATTAGCGGACGGTTGTAGATAAAGAGGAGGGATATTTCATACGGCACAGGGCACGGAACGTCCCGGTAAGAGAGCCATCCGATATTTTCTTACGGTCAAATCCTCCCCTTTTAAGATTGTCTTTATTTCAGCAAGAGGTGAAATGTGATAACCCATTGACTTGACAGTATGGATTAACTTTACAAAGGGTTGTTCACCCATCCCGCCTTCAACCTCTGCATGAACCGGCAATACATGAATGTCACCATCTTCAAGCGTCGTTTCCACCAGAGAGATGCCCCTTGCAAAACCCACCTCTTCAAAGCAGGGCAAATCTGAAGGTATTTCGAGAAGGTTCACGTTTTCATGGATAAAGGGAAAGTTTGCCCTCGTACAACTGAGATACTCAAAATTATATTTTTTAATAATTTCCATGACCCTATCATCTACCATCCATGCCGGCGCACCGAATGATGTAGGAACATGCCCCACAACTCTTTCAAAACCATGAATCCCTGTCTTGAACCATTTGTGTATCCATGCAGCGGACCGATCTTTAAGTTCATCTTGCCAGCGCCGGTGGTCCCAAGCGTGAAATTGGACCTCATGTCCCTGGTCAATAATCTGGCGGACAATATCCGGAAACGACATGGCGATTAAAGGAGAAGGAAGCAATGTTCCGTATAGGGCCGTCCTTAAACCATAGAGAGAAACGGCTTTTGTCCTTATCATCTTCTTCAAGAAACTTGGGTTTTTAATCAATTGGAAGATAGCTCTTCCCGAGGCATCGGGGCCAACACTCAAAAAAAAAGTGCCTTTTATGCTCATCTCATCCAGAATGGACAGAAGCCGCGGCACACCCTTTTTCATCCCTATGTACGTATCAACATCAATCTTTAAACCCAATACTTGTGTCCGTTTTTTACTCAGATGCACTTGCGTTTTCCTCTAAGAAAGAATAAAGGGTAACTCTAAGCGAATCCACCAAATTTACTTCCGGTTGCCAGTTCAGGAACCGCCGGGCTTTTTCTATACTCGGTTTCCGGGTATAAATATCCTGATAACCCTTGCCATAGTACGTTGCAGCTGGTATTTCAACAATTTCAGAATAGTTCCCATCGTGAATGTGATCGGGATGGGTCATAAAAATATCCTTTAAGAGAAAAGCAAGCTTTTTGATAGAACATTCGTTTGTGGGATTTCCGATATTAATAATCTGATTTTTGCATATATCGCCGTCATTTTGTAGAATTTTCAAAAGTGCGGAAATGCCGTCATCCACATAGGTAAAACATCTTTTCTGCTCTCCGCCATCAACAAGGCTTATGGGACGTTTCATCAAAAGATCTGCGATAAACTGCGTTACAACCCGTGAACTTCCCTCTTTGGCGGCATACAACGAATCCAATCGCGGTCCAATCCAATTGAAGGGTCTGAAAAGAGTGAACTCCAGATGACCTCTTGTCCCATAAGCGTATATAACGCGATCGAGAAGCTGTTTACAGCAGGAATAAATCCATCTTTCTCTATGTATGGGCCCCACCGTCAAGAAACTGTTATCTTCATCAAACTCAGCATCCGTACAAGTACCGTAAACTTCAGAGGTCGAGGGGAAAACGATCCGTTTGTGGTACTTTACGCACTGTTTAACCACCCTGATATTCATCTCAAAATCCAGGTTATAAACAGCTATTGGATCTTCTACGTATAGTTTTGGCGTGGCGATGGCCACCAGAGGAAGAACGACATCACATTTTTTTATGTGATACTCAATCCATTCCCTGTTTATGGCAATATCACCCTCAACGAACCGGAACCGTGGATTACCTAGTATTTTCCCTAAACGGTCATCGGCAAGGTCCATTCCATAAACAACCCAATCCGTTTTATCCAGTATCTGATTACTCAGATGGTGGCCGATAAATCCATTAACCCCAAGTATCAGTATTTTCACGATGGTAATATGATTCCTTTCTTGTCTTGAAAAAATTCAAAGATGAGATAGCCAGTCATGCGTTTTCCCATACACTCAATATCTAAAAGTTTGACTCTCCCTTCTGCGGCATAAATAAAAACGCTTTCCTGCTCGATGGCAGCCGTTCCCGGGAGATCCTTTGGTCTGTTCATTTCATCTTCAGGAAGCGCCCACCAAATAATTATTTTTCTTCCATCGGGGGAAAAGGTAAACGCTCCTGGATATGGCAGGGTTACCGCACGGATAAGATTATAAATCTTTATAGCAGACCAGTGCCAATTAATACGGCCGTCTTCCGGTGTCCGCCCCCCCAAATAACTTGCTAAAGACATATCCTGAGGAATCCTGGGGTTCGTTCCACTTTTTATCCCGGGAAGGGCTTTTCCCAGGACTGATCCGGCCGCTTCATAGAGCTTATTGTAAAGAATTAAAGCGGTATCTGCAAAATCAATAAAAACCACCTGCTGGCACACGATATCTCCTGCATCAGGCTTCTCCGTCATATAGTGAAGAGTAACGCCTGTTTTTTCCTCTCCCTTTATGAGAGCCCAGTTTACAGGACACCGTCCGCGATAGGCGGGCAACAGTGAGCCGTGAAGGTTGAAGGCACCAGATGATGCTATATTCAATATTTCTTGAGAAACTAATCGTCGGTAATAGAATGAAAAAATAACATCCGGAGCCAGAGAGGAAATTATCTGAATCCATTCCGGTGTATTTAAGTGTTCGGGACAGAATACCTTGATGTGATGTTCTTGTGCCCAATTCCTTACCGACGTGAACCAGCAGGTTTCTGCGGGATCATCTTCGTGGGTAAATACGGCGATAATCTCATAACCATTTTTTTTCAAAGCCTCAAGCCCGACGATGCCCATATTATGATAAGCAAAAACAACGGCCTTCAAGACTCACCTCCGCTATCATCAGCAGAATAGATACGTTCGATGATATATTCAGGCCTCTTTCTTACTTCGTTATAAATGCGGCCTATGTATTCTCCGATGACGCCCAGGGCAAAAAACTGCAATCCCATAAAAACAAACAGGATGGCAAACAACGTAAATACACCATAGACGGCCCAATGGGCACCGTACATAAACCTGGCAACAATGAGGACGGTTCCGAACAGGATGCCCGTGAAAGACATGATAATCCCCCCATACATGAGAAGTCTCATGGGAAGATCGGAAAACGAAGCAACGAGATCAAACTGAAGGTTAATGAGCTTTCCTAAACGATAATGGGACTCCCCTCCATATCGCTCTTCATGGGATACCTCGATTTCCGTCATTCTTTTCGCGAAAATAGTTGCCAAGGCAGGAATAAACGTCCCATGTTCATGACAGTCAATCATATGGCTGACAACTTTATTGCGGTAGGCGCGAAGCATGCACCCCCAATCGCTCATATTGACCTTTATAATCCTTCGGGCAACAGCATTGATAATTTTAGAAGGCAATTTCCTGAAGATAGAATCATGACGTTTTTTCCTTATAGTCCCAACGATATCATAATCACCTTCTTCCATGACCTTTACCATCCGGGAGATTTCTTCAGGAGGATTCTGGAGGTCGGCGTCCATGGTGACAATAATGCTCCCCTTGGCTATGGAAAAACCTGCCAGTATTGCCGCATGTTGCCCATAATTTTTTGTCAACTCTATAATTTTGACCTCCGGATGAGTGACGAAGGTCTTCAAGATACGAAGGGAGTCATCCTTGCTGCCGTCATCCACAAAGATGATTTCGTATGGCCTGTCCATACCCTTCATCGCGGGGACGATACGCTTCAAAAGGGCGTGAAGATTCTTTTCTTCATTGAAGACGGGAATTACGAGAGAGATCATTGATGGTAACGGCGAAAAATTATTTTCATCCATAAATACGTATAATCTCCTTTACGGCCTCACAAACATAGTAAACATCCTCGTTTTTCATGTCAGGAAACAAGGGGAGAGACACAATTTTTTCCGCAATACTCTCTGTTACCGGTAGCTTGTTTCTCTCCGGTCTAAAGCGCCGCTTTATATAACTTAAAAGATGGGTAGGAGGGAAGTGAAGCCCATAGCCAATATTATATTCCGCCAATTTTTGCATAAACGAGAGCCTCTCCATGGCCAGGATTTTTATAACAAACAAGTGCCACGCATGGACATATCCGTAAGACGGACTGCCGGGCAATTCCAGCCCCGCTAAATTCTTCAGCTCCCGCATATATATCTCCGCGATTTCTTTCCGGCGCATGTTTAATTCATTAAGGCGGGACAACTGGGCGAGTCCAAGGGCTGCCTGCATATCGGTCAAGTTGTATTTGAAACCGGGGTCGGTAATATCATATTCCGGATTGCCCCCCTTACCGTATCGTTTCCACGCATCACGTTCTATGCCGTGAAACCTGAGGAGCCTTAGTTTCTTTTCCAGTTCCTCATCACTCGTTGTGATCATCCCGCCTTCGCCGGTTGTAATGTTCTTTATAGGATGAAACGAAAAAATCGCGTGGTGTCCAAAGCCGCCGGCATGTGTCCCCTCAAAATAAGTTCCCAGGGCGTGGGCGGCGTCCTCAATAACCTGGAGCTTGTAATGTCCTGCAATTCTCAAGATTTCGCCCATGTTGACGGGGGCACCGGCAAAATGAACGGGAATGATGGTTTTAGTCTTTTTTGTTATCTGCTGTTCCAGTTGTTCAGTATTTATATTTAAAGTATCATAATCTACATCTACAAAAACAGGCCTGCCACCCAGCATCACAATTATATTGATTGTGGAGGCGAAGGTTAGAGAAGGGGTAAGTACCTCATCACCCTTTTTCAGCCCTGAAGCAAATAACATAAGGTGCATACCCGCTGTGGCCGAGGTCAGGGAAAGAGCATGAGAGGCGCCTGTCAAATGACAGAATTCGTCTTCAAATTTTTTACATAGGGGACCAGTTGTAATCCAACCAGATTTAAGACATTTTACAACTTCCCCGATCTCTTTCTTACCAACGGATGGCCTGCTCAAAGGCAGAAAATCTTTTCGGACCTTCATAAATCACCACCGGCCAAATCATTTTCAAGAATGCAGGTGTAATAAATAATAAACATTATTACTCCATAGGATGTCTGTATAGGGGACATGCCTTCTCAATTCTTCTAAGCGGTCTTTATACTTCGTTATGCAATAAATATCACCTTTTTCATGATACAGTTTATAAAATTCCTCAGAAGATAGAAAGTATCGTTTTTTCTCTTCCTCGGGAAGCTTGTCGATTCCAAAAGTTTCTTCTCCAAAATCATCAACGACCGGCGTTCTGATCTTGCTATAAAAATCAATCCCGTATAATGCTATTTTATACTGGTACAGCTTTTGACCCTGGGGAAGCAATCTACTAACGGCTTGAGCGACGGGATAAGCCGATTTGTAAGGGGTCAGGAATTCAGAAACCGGAAAAACCAGGAACACCCAAAAGAAGACTGTCAGGATATAGATGCTTGCAAACCATCCCCTGTGCCGACGTCGCTTAACCATCTCCGGTAAAAAAATAATCAGTATTTGTATCAGGATCAATGGCGCCACCAAAAGCCACCATTTTTCGGGGTTTGTAATCATCAATTCCCCTTCTATGCGCGACTTTTTTATGAAGGGCGGCACAACAAGAATAATGATAAACAGCAATGACTGAATAATGATGGGCAAGTGACATAAAAAAAATTTACCTCCAGCTTTTTCTGTTTGTATATCCTGATGAGTATCGTACACACTAAATAGAAAGCCAAACAGCACGGCAATAGGTGGAAATATCGGGGCGATGTAAGGGACAAGCTTGGAGGACGAGAGGGAAAAAAATCCCAGAATAAAAAAAATCCAGACAAGAAGAAAGCGCCTGTCGGTGGCTTTAAGTGAATGTGTTATATTGGTGGGGAACTCCCTTATCACTTTCCACAAAAAAGCAACCCATGGCAAGGTCCCCAAGATAACGATAGGAATAAAAAACCAGAACGGCTCATTTCTCTGGTGCATCGTTGTGGTGTATCTTAAAAAATGTTCCTGGATGAAAAAGAAATGGAAAAAATCTGGATTTGCCCTTTGGACCAGGATAAGCCAGGGACAGGAAAGTAAAAGAAACAGGACAAAACCGACTGGTGAAAAAAGTTTTAAGACTTCCCTGTACTTCCGGTAACTCAGAAGCCAGAGCACAATAATCGTGAAGGGAAATACAATTCCGATTAAGCCCTTTGTCAAAAAAGCCAGGGCAGAGGCAATATATGTTAGATAAATCCATTCCCTCTGCCGGTATTCACTCAAGAAATAGCGATAACCAGACCAGGTGGCCAGGCATACAAAAAAAGTCAGGGGTATGTCCAGGATATTAATTCTTCCCATAGCAAAGGGGAAAAAAAATGTACTGAAAATTGCAGCAGAATACAGACCTGTCTGCTCATTGTGAAAATGCCTTCCCATTTGGAAGACCAGGAAAATACAACCCCATGTACAGAGGGCAACAAATAACCTTGAAGAGAACTCATTTTCTCCAAAAACCTTAAAAAATAAAGCTGTCGCCCAGTTGCACAACGGCGGTTTTTCAAGATAAACAACATGGCTTAAGCGAGGTGTTATATAATCCCCCGAAGAGTTCATAAAACCGGGAATGATGCTGTAGCGGGCTTCATCAGGCTCCATTAAGGGCATGACGGATAAAAGACTTAAATAAAGTAACAAAGGAATGAAAAAAAGAATAATCTTCTTATTAAGAATTACACTTTTCAATTATTTTTTCCTTTCAAAATTGTCTACTGTGACAAACTTTTCCATCCCAGCCCGATAAGAAAAAACTTTGCATTTACAGCCAAACGAAAGTTTAAGCCAATGGCCTTCGCCGTATGTTCAGGAAAACAGAAGAGTTTCATGATGGCTTGGTTCGAGACACTCCTCTTTTGTCTCCATATGGTGTAAGAAGGAAAGGGTAAAGGAAAAACATCTGCAACTTCCCGTCAAATCCTCTAAAAATGGACCAACGGTGGTTTACCGATAGGATAGACATTGAAGCCTATCTTAAATAATCTTTTATGGTCAAGGATGTTCCTGCCATCAAAGATAAAAGCCGGTTTGGTCATGGTTTCGTATATTTTATGAAAATCAAGATCTCTATAGATAGCCCATTCTGTAAGCACCGCTATAGCATGGCAGTCTTTCACCGCTTCGTATGGATCCTCGGTATAACTGACCTTTCCAACGACACCCGCCAGATCGGCTCTTGCATTTTTCAGGGCTTTCGGATCGGAAACAACAATCTCTGCCTGTTCTTCCAGTAGTCTCCTGGCGATGAAGATGGCGGGACTTTCCCTCGTATCTCCTGTATCGGCTTTGAAGGCAAAACCCAGAAGGCATATTTTTTTTCCGGTTATGGTGTTGAACATTGCGTTCAATATATTCGATATAAAACGCTCCTGCTGGTATTGATTGATTTTTATAACACCTTCCCAGTAATCGGCAACCTCGTTAAGATTGTAATGTCGGCAAAGATAGACGAGATTTAAGATATCCTTTTTAAAACATGAACCGCCGAAACCTACACTGACACTTAAGAACTTATTACCCACCCTGCTATCCATACCCACTATCATGGCTACTTCGTTGATATCTGCATCTGTCTTCTCGCAGAGGGCGGAAATAGCGTTGATGGAGGATATTCTCTGTGCCAGGAAGGCGTTTGAAACCAGCTTGGAAAGCTCACTACTCCAAATATTAGAGCCAATGATACGTTCCCGTGGTACCCAGTTAGCATAAATTTCCACCAGTATATCCCTGGCCTTTATGCCATTTTCCGTTTCCCTGAAACCTATCAGGACACGATCCGGATTTTCCATATTATTTACAGCATTTCCTTCAGATAGAAATTCAGGATTTGAAAGAACATCAAACCTGATGGTTTTGTTGTTGGATAAAATTCTTTCCATGGCCAGAGCGGTTTTAACAGGGAAAGTACTTTTTTCGATGACGATTTTTGAAGAACGAGAATGCTGAAGAATCTGTCTGGCTGTCTTTTCCCAGTACTGGAGATCGGCGGCCATACCCGCACCCACACCAAACATTTTAACAGGTGTATTAACGTTAACAAAGATGATATCATTTTCTCGTATGCTGGCCTCGATATCAGTGCTGAAAAAAAGATTCTTTCCCCTGGTGGCGGCAATAATAGCATCAAGACCGGGTTCATAAATGGGGAGATCATCAGAATTCCATGCGGCAATACGCAGGGGATCGATGTCCACAACTGTGACCTTATATGCGGGGCACTTACAGGCGATCATCGCCATGCTTGGACCACCAACATAACCGGCACCAATACCGAGAATATTTTTTTCGAATTTCATACCGTTTCCTTAATAGAATTATTTCATATTTTTTTCGAATTAGTTTGCATAACTTGTGTTTTTTAACACTATTCCGACAGTTTTAACAAGCGATTATGAGACATTTGAAAGATATTGTTGGACTAAGAAGGCGCGGGTTAAAGATTTTTCGGGCATCATGCTCTCGCAACGTAACGCCAGCAAAGGCAATACCTGCGTGCGTAACAGCGAGCAAAGCGAGAAACGCATGGTCGGAAAAGATTTTTGGACGCTTTATATACTTATCAGTTAATGTCAGGACAAGCTTTTTACTTATGCTTGAGCAGTCTATACCCATCACAAGAAATTTATAGGATGATTTTTTGAAAATCTTCTGCAATATATATTTTACCTTTAAATTTCTGCTGTATTGCAGCTATTAAATCATCCACCTCAATTTCGGGATAAAAATGAGTAAGGGCTAAAGATTTAGCTTCAGCCTCCTGGGCTAATTGCCCAGCCAAAGAAGGCGTAAGGTGGCCTTCAATTGCTTCTGAGTCGGGGAAAAGAACATTCTGTTATAAGCAAATCAGCCCCCTTGACATTACTTACCAGCTCAGAAGAATAGTCTGTATCACCGGTTTTAGAAATTGTCATTTTATTACTCCTTTAAAGTTAATGATTTTTTTTCTTGGTTTACTTGACGTACGATCTCGATGATTTTCCTGACCAATTCCGGATCTTTTTTCCCGGGTGAAATTTCAGCACCGCTATTAATGTCAACAGCATAAGGTGAGACAATCTCGATGGCTTGTCGTATATTGGCAGCGTTTAAACCACCGGAGAGTATAAGAGGGTGTGTCTCTTTAACCGTTACTGCCAGTTCCCAGTTGGCCTTTTTCCCTGTTCCTCCATAGCGTTCAGGGTCGTAAGTGTCTACCAGGATCGCCTTTACAGAGTAACTCTTCAATTTTAATAAGTCATTAGCTGACCTGAGAGAAAAGGCCTTAATCAGAGTAGACGCCGGGAATTGACGGCAGTAATCAGGAGACTCATCTCCGTGAAGTTGAATCATGTCAAGTCCACAAAATTCCAGCAGTTCCCTGACTGTATCGGCAGCTTGATTGACAAATACACCGACCTTCTTGATCTCCGGGGGAAGTTTTTCAATGATCTCCCTCGCGACCTCCGGTGCCACATACCGGGGGCTCTTTTGATAAAAGATGAAACCGAGGGCATCAGACCCGCAATTGGCAGCATTCAAGGCGTCTTCCAGGTTTGTGATCCCGCAGATCTTTATCTTTATCAACGCCTTCCTATTCCCCCTTATTCAGGAATCCTCTTAGTTTTGCACCCATGTCAGAAGCGCGCATCAAGGCCTCACCTATCAGAAAACAATGGATACCCGCTCTCATTAAGTTTTCAATATCTTCTCTTAAATGGATGCCACTTTCACTTATCACAATCTTATTTTCAGGAACAGAAAGAACCATCTCCATGCTGGTTTTCAAATTCGTGGAAAAAGTCTGTAAATTCCTGTTGTTGATCCCGATGATGTCAGCCCCGGCATAAAGTACCTTATCAAGTTCTTCCCGTGTATGTACCTCCACGAGAGGAGAAATCCCAAGCGATTCAGACAACTGTATAAAATCCTTTAATTCGTCTTTTTCAAATAGAGAGGCAATAAGAAGGAGTGCATCGCCACCGATAACTCTTGTTTCATAGACCTGATAGGGATCAATGATAAAATCCTTCCGCAACAGAGGAACTTCAACCTTTCCTTTAATGTCTATGACATAAGTGCTATTCCCACCGAAGAAATTTTTTTCTGTAAGAACAGATATGGCAACCGCACCATTTTCTTCGTAGATGGCAGCAATCTTTATATGATCGAAATCTTCTATAAGGAGTCCCTTGGATGGAGAACGCTTCTTTATCTCCGCGATTATGGAGCAGCCAGAAGCTGAAAGCGCCTCCCTGAAGTTGCGAGGGGAGGGTGTATTACCAAGTTCCCTCTTCAATTCAGCAAGGGACTTTTTCTCTTTCAAGTGAGCAACTTCGTCTTTTTTGGCCGCTACAATTTTATCTAAGATCATTACCTACTTTTTCTATTTGTGATTTATTACTGTTTCAACATCCCTAAAAAATTCTTTACAATTCTTTTTCCGTGTGGTGTGAGAACGGATTCCGGATGGAACTGTATCCCCTCTACCGGATATTCCAAGTGCCTGACTCCCATAATTTCCTTCTCATCGGTTTCGGCGCTGATCTCCAGGCAGGAAGGAAGAGAATCCCTTTTTATAATCAGGGAGTGATAGCGGCCGGCGGCAAAGGGATTAGGAAGCCCCTTGAATATTGTTCGCCCGTCATTGAGAATCGGCGAAGTCTTTCCGTGCATTATCCTCTCGGCCCTGGTTACATCAGCTCCGAAGGCATAGCCTATGGCCTGGTGTCCCAGACAGACCCCCAGAATCGGTATGGTCTTATAAAAGGACTTGATAATATCAACACTGATTCCCGCATTCTCCGGTGTACCGGGACCGGGTGAAATTATTATTCCCTTTGGTTCCAATTCCCTGATATCTGCGATAGACAACACATCATTCCGATAGACAATGACCTCTTCCCCTAACTGGCCAATGTACTGGACCAGGTTATAAGTGAAGGAATCATAATTATCAATCATCAAAACCATTTTTTGTCTCCCTCGATGATCAATTTGAGACCTTAATTTTGGCTTATTTCGAAATCCGAAGCGGCGAGGAGAACGGCCTGTCTCATCCCCTCAGCTTTGTTGACTGTTTCCTGATACTCCGCATCAGGGTCAGAATCCGCTACTATACCGGCACCTGCCTGTATGAATAACTTCCCATCCTTGATTACTATAGTTCGAATGGTAATGCAGAAATCCATGTTTCCCGTAAAGCTGAAATATCCGACAGCACCTCCGTAAGGTCCTCTGCGGGAGGTCTCCAGTTCAACTATGATCTCCATCGCTCTGATCTTTGGCGCACCGGTAAGGGTACCTGCGGGGAAGGTAGCTTTCAGGACGTCGAAGGCATCTTTCCCATCTGCTAATTGTGCCTGAATGTTGGAAACAAGATGCATGACATGGGAATATCTTTCTACGACCATCAATTGATTGACCTGAACAGAACCGATCCGGGCAATCCTCCCTAAGTCATTCCTGCCCAGATCAACAAGCATAACATGTTCCGCTCGTTCCTTTGGGTCCTGGAGAAGTTCATCGGAAAGCATTCTGTCCTCCTGCTCGTTCTTTCCTCTTTTTCTTGTTCCTGCGATGGGTCGCAATTCTACCACTTTTTCCTCAAGACGAACCATCACCTCCGGGGAGGAACCAATGAGGATCAAGTCATTAAGTTTCAAGAAAAACAGATAGGGGGAGGGATTGACATAACGAAGGGCACGATAGAGATCAACAGGATCCATGCCATTTTCCTTCTGAAAGCGCTGGGAGAGAACAACCTGAATTATATCACCGGCAACAATATAATCTTTAGCTCTTTTGACGATATCTTTGTACTCCTCCGGCGACATATTAGATTTAAAGGAAAGCTCTTTTTCATCCTTGAAAGGAGAACTGCTTTTTTTCTCCGCCGAAGGAGTATCCAGGAGAGAAATAATTTCCTCGATCTTTCTTGTCGAGCTTTCGTAAACCTCACTGAGCTTATCATCTTCATCTGCGAAGGCACAGGCTACTACCTTAATCGTGTGTTTTACATTGTCAAATATAAGGAGAGTATCTGTAATCAGGAAGACAGCATCATCGGTTTGAATATCATCTTTGGCTTTGACCGGAAGCCGTTCAAAATAGCGAACCATCTCATAACCGAAAAAACCAACGGCACCACCATAAAAGCGTGGCAATCCCTCCACGGGAACAGGGCGGTATTTACCAAGCAAATTCTTCAGAAATGCCAGAGGGTCTCCATTGTGCTTATGAGTGTGAACCTTTCCCTGTTCCCGGATTATAACTTCCTCTCCTCGAATACTGAAAATCTCTCGTGCCCCTGACCCAAGGAACGTATAGCGTCCCCACTTCTCGGCTCCCTCCACGCTTTCCAGCAGAAAGACATGCGATTTGGAGCTGAGCTTCCAGAGGGCTGAGACAGGAGTTTCCATATCAGCTATAATTTCTCTGTAAATGGGAATCAGGTTCCCCTTTTGCGCTAACTTTTCAAATGTCTCAAATGCCGGATAGTACATGATAATAATCCCTATAAATTTTATAAAACAAAATTTCCGCTATCATCTTCGTCACAGTTCTTTACTTATTTAAGAAACAAAAAAGCCGCGGAGTCCAAAAAAGATGAATAGGTTCTCCACGGCTTGGCTTTTCATTTTATATATATCAGCAGCGGACAAACTCCCCTTTTCGATTCTGCCACCACCAATTGTTGATGTATAAAGTTCTATATAGCATTATATCCTTCCATGTGTCGCGAATATACTTTCATAAAGTGTATCGATTACACTTAACGAGTTTTTCCTATCAGATATTAAAATTTGTGTCAATATCTTTTGTGTACTGAGAATTAGTGTTACTAACGAGTCGGTTGAAAAAGTCATTTTGTAAGGATACAGGGTTACACTCGTCCCGGATTTTTTTGAACTTTTCAATTTACCCGTGCCAGCCTCGAAGGCAAGTCTGAGTTGTTTCTTCCAGTGATCTATGCTCTTACGGTTCTGAACAGAACTATCATCAGACAGCGAAGGTTTCCCCTGATAGGTTGGACTCAGGTAGTCGGTGCGATACAGAATATTTCGCTCTTTGGCATTTTCTAACTCCAGTTCCCAACCGAGGACTTATAAGGGTTAGACGGCGGATCGTACCTCTACCGAATATCTGCGAGAAATTACGGCGATAAGGCGAAATCCCAACCCATTTCAATTGCCAACCAATGCGGAAGAAGCATTATTGACCGAGAGAAATCCAAACCGGCGTTCTCGATATGATTCCTTATGGCCATTGAAAAGTGATTTGCCGCCGTCACAACTGACGTAAGCACCGCCGGAATGTCTTCTGAAGATTCCTGATGGTTGGCTGTACCGCAGGATAGGGAATCAGAAGAGACAAAATACGTTCGACACAAGACGGGCCTCACGGGATAGGCGATGCATGCGCCATTTACCAGCAGAGGGCAGCAAGGGTCGTAGTTGGAAAGATCTGTCTGCTCGTCGATGTTGACCGACGCATATCTGCCCGGCCTGGAATTGTCCCATTCATGCCATTGTTGCGTTCGCATCCGAAGGTCGTTGATCTGCTCTCCTGACAATTTCCGCTTGACATATTGCACCAGGGTGTGGGCCTCTGCAATGTCCGTACGGATATGATACCGGCAACAACAGTGACACCAACCCAACATACAGCTTGGAATGATGTCCTCTTCTCTACGCAGTCGATCCAATTCGCTTGCAATCGCTTCATCCACTAAAGAATACACGCCGGTGACGAAGTCTTCTTTCGGCGTAATCGGAATATCTGCTCCGTATCCCTCAGGGCCCATACTGAAATAGCTATTCTCAATCAAGTTCATCATTCTCCTTTTTTCGACAGGAACTGCAGGCCCACACAAGGCAACAAGTCGCGCGCCGCGAACAACCGGAGTCATCGCTGCATAACGGACGGAGCCATCACCAGCGGGATTGGAGCGCAGCGTAATTTCCATCCGGGTGCATGGCATGTTTCGGCCTTTATTCTTTTATTGCTAATACATCAAGACGGCAAAACAATTCCAGAAAACGTCCTTCGGATTGTCTGGTTCTCTGAATCATATAGTCAATGACCGTGTCTCTGAATTCCTGTTTATCTTTTTCACTTATAACAGCAAGAAAAGGGACCAGGCAAGGTTGATCAATCCATTTTATCAATGAGTCAGCGGAAGGGAAAAGACGTTTTAAATGCTCTTCCCGTACTTCCACATTTTGGAAAGGACTTTGTGAAAGTATATTTTGATACTCAATCGCGGTGGGCATATACCAGGGCCAAACAAATTCCGTGAAATACATTGCGTATAATATATGACCCATTACCTCGCGAATAACTTTGATCAATGTCGGACAGGTACCTTTACCGGCAAAGTTGAGTCTCGCATATCCTCCCATGCGCAGGGCTTCATATACCTTTTGCAAAAGGATGGCATGATCCCTAACCCAATGTAAGGCAGCATGGGAGAACACAACGTCAAACTGTTCGTGAAAAGTAAGTTCGTCTACCTCCAGAACCTCAAAGCGCAGGTTATCGGATTCATACTCTCTAGCAGCGGCAATCATTCCGTTTGAAGCGTCAACTCCCAACACCTCACCATTAGGAACACGAAAAGCCAATTTTTGTGTAACCCGACCGTCACCACAACCAATATCGAGAACTCGCTCTGTTCCCTTGAGGGGCAGAAAACCCACCATTCTTTCACCCCAGCTTGTCTGATGTGCCGAGGCCTTTTCGTATTGTTTGCCGTCAAATTCGTATGCCATTGATTTTTCCTGCTGAACGTATATGAGTTTTTACGGCGCGAAGCCGCCGTAAAAACTCAGTTGAAACTATGTATAGTATAAGGTTTCCGAATAATATCCTCTTTTTAGCATCATAAGACCCCTGTAGCTTCCTCTCCCCCCATACACGACGTTCCCGTAACGCTCCTCTGAAAGCTGTGGGAGCATCGTCCGATTCACCTGCGCTTGCCTTTCCGGCCAATCATCTTCGAAATAGGAATAAAACGGGGCGCTGTCTCCACTTACCCCCATTTACTGTTAACTGGTACTACTGTGCCTATTTATCTGTCATATAAACAAAAGCTCGCTAAGGAACATCCATTTTACCTTTACGATAAAACTTTGTCAGGAACTCCGCTTCTTTTGGAGAAAGGTCAAAACGTAAGACTGCATCGTTGACGAGTTTCTGAAGAGGCTTGCTCGGATCTTCCTCCAGTTCACCAGATATCCATTTGACGGCTTTATGTATAGCTTCTCCTTCGGGTATAATTGTGGTCATAGCTTGAATCACTTCCCTTTATTGAAGTTGTTTAATTTTTCTTTATTGCTCCGATGCTCATTCTGTTTTCCTTTAGCAGTTTTACAATACACATCTTGCTGTTGATAAGGACGAGTCAACATCCAAGTAGAACCAGGCCATGAACGCTCTGGTTTTCTTCTTATAACCATGTCTTGAAGCAATCCCTTGACCAGGGAAGGGCAGGCGCAACGTGTCAATCTGGGATTGCCATACGAAAACGGCGGTGTATCCACCACCACATAGATGGATATCGCCGTATATATTCTTCTGTGATCTTGCTCAAAGCCTGAAGGTTATCCCTTATGTCTTTTTCATTGTCCCCCGTAAGGTTCAGTTCAAAGGGCTTTTCAATAACAATCTGATGGTGATTGTTCTCTTTTCGCATAATAAACATGGGGAGTATGCTGGCGCCTGTCCTCATAGCTAGAATTAACGGCCCACGAAAGGTGGGGATATTCTTTCCAAAAAAATCGACGGGTACACCCGCTTCCTCTGATGGATTCTGATCTATCTGTAAAAATAAAATCCCTCCTTTTTTGAGCCAGGCAAGAGACAGGGCCACACATCTATGTCTTGGATTGTCGGGAATCGGTTTCAAGCCTGCTTCTCTTTGCAGATAGGGAAACATAGGGTTAAATATTTTATTATGTATCCGGGCGGTAATAACCGCCAGGCCGTATTTTTCCAGTACCAGTCTATGTAAGAGAAGAGGAAAATTACCGTAGTGGGCGCTTAAGGCAATGACGCCTTTATTTTTTGCAAGGCAATAATTCAGATTCTCTATCCCGGATATGGAAACTTTTTCCTTTATCAGATCTGGAGGAGTACAAAAGTACTTGAGCACTTCTAACAGGTCTTTAGATATGTTTCTCCAGCACTTTTTAAAAATTGCCCTCCGTTCCTCCGGGGTTTTTTCTGGAAAGGCTATGCGCAGATTGGACAGTCCGATCTCTCTCCGTTCCTTTAAGATGTGATATAATAGTATCCCGATTAAATCACCACTCCGGCAGACGACCGAAAAGGGTAAATGTCTGAATGTTGTAAGTATTGTTTTTAAAAGTATCTGCTGGTATTTTTTCATGTAAAATTTTCTTTCTCTCAGCGTTTCTCCCCATCAGAACAATGACTGTTCTGCCGGGCAAATGGCTTATAACTCACTATTTGCAGCTTAAGACTTTTCCCCAATTATAAGAGTAGTGCCGATTTCCGTATCTTTTCTGTAGATATTGGATAATCCCGTCTCTTGCATCCACACTCGTATTTCCCTTTCAGTGTATGTGTCCCCGGCTTCGGTTCCCACCAGCATATTCAGGGCAAACAGCGCCCCGAAAGGGGGAGTGGTACGGTCTTCATCCATAATGAAGTCCTGGATAACGAGTTGACCACCTGGGTTCAATGCATAGTATATTTTATCCATAAGAACCTGATTCTGTTCCGGGGAATTGCTATGGATAATTGCTGAGAGAAATATCAGGTCGAAGTCTCTGCCGAAACTATCAATATTGTAGTCACCGATAACTGTCTCCACCTTATCAGAAATTCCCGCCTCAGAAATGTATTTTTGGGTAAGAGGAATCACGTTAGGAAGATCAAAAACCGTCGCCCGAATACCCTTCTTAGCTTGAACAAATGCCATGGTATAGGCACCTGAACCTCCCCCCACATCTAAAATCTGTGAAACATGAGAAAGGTCAATCATGCCAACAACCGCATGAGCGTGTCTGACGGCACGCTCATGCATAGCAGCTATAAAGGATTTTAACCACTTATCACCTCTTTCATTTGTAGGTCTGGTTGTAACTGATCTCCCCTTACGAACAGCCTGTGTCAGGCTGCTCCAGGCATCCCAGAGATGGGCGTAGTGCATAAGGCCGGCCATGTAATCTGGTTTTCCTTTTACCAGGAACCGCAAAGCAAGGGGGGTATTGGAAAAACGGCCGTTTTTCTTTTTTACCAGACCAAGAGCACACAGGGCATTTAGCAACCTGTCCGTAGCACGGGATTCTGTTTTTATTATCTTAGCTACTTCCTCTCCCGATCTTTCCATTTCTCCCAGGGCTGTAAATATACCTAATTCATAGGCAGTCAACAATACCCTGCTACCCTGAAAGGCAAGTGCCATATCCCTGATTTGAACCTCGGAAATATTATTATTGTCCCTTGAGATTCCATTCATCGGTATATCCTCCTGACGATCCCGGGAGGGGTTTTAATTTACCCCTGATATCTAATCAAGCCTGAGATATCCAAGTTCTTCCAGCATCTCTGAAATACGACGGACATCTTCCCGTTTAAATTTTTTATTCATGAGGGACAGAATTCGCTCACTGCTGCTTTCAAAACTGAGACTGACTTCTTTACACCCTGCTTTTGCCATAGATTTTACCAATTCGTTATCTATATGCAAAGGGTAAATTATGCAGCGCCAGTTGATATTCAGCCCGGCATTTAAAATAAGCCGATAAATATCCATTATTTCACAAATTGAACAAATCCGTAATATCCTCCACATCCTTAATCACGTCAGCAGCATTGACCCCCATTAGATGGTTCTTGCTCCATTGCCTGTCTTCAGAATACCAGAATAAACATAAAATCACTTGTGAAATATTTCCGACTGTGGCACAACTTTCACAAATCATCTTCCGTTCTGGTACATCTCCGTAAGTTATTCAGGAGTAAGAGCTTTGAAAATTTTATTCATTCGCACGGTAAAAATATTTTGACAATCCCAATATATTCAGGAGGAGGTTTATGGATATTGTTGATGCCATAAGAACCAGGAAAAGTGTAAGAGGATTTAAACCTGAGCCTGTTCCGAAAGAGATTCTCAGTGAAATACTAAAAATTGCGGTTCACGCTCCCTCAGCAATGAATATTCAGCCATGGGAGTTTACCATGATTAGTGGTGAAGTTCTTGAAAACGTAAGACGGAACAATGTTGAAAAGCTGAGTTCCGGGGAACAACCTCATCCGGATTGCGTTATGGCAAGCTGGCCTGCCGATAGCGTTTATCGTGTTCGTCAGGTGGAGCTTGCCAAGAAGATATTCCAGCTCATGGAGATACGACAAGAAGAAAAAGAAAAAAAGGCACGCTGGGCGGAACGGGGCTTCCGCTACTTTGATGCACCGGCAGCTATCATTATTTCCGTGGATAGATCATTAAGTGAGGCGGGACCATTGTTGGATATTGGCGCTGTGATGCAGAATATCTGCCTCGCCGCCCTTAATTACGGCCTCGGCACCTGTGTTGAGAATCAGGGGCTGATGTATCCCGATGTATTGAGAAAATTTACCGGTCTCCCAGAATCAAAAAGAATAGTGATCACTATAGCTATCGGTTATCCTGATCCGTATTTCCCGGCAAATAAGCTGGAAAGTGGTAGAGGACACGTGGATAACACTACGACATGGTGTGGTTTTGAATAGAACGTAATAGCTTTTAAAATATGTACAGCAGAGTTCAAAATAAAATTTGATCCTCCACTCCTCGCTTTGCTACGAAGTTACAAACTCGCGCGTGTGCACCCAGAAATTTCCTTTACCGGCACTGCACTGCAACATTCTGGTGCTTGTCTTTAAATCGTGCCTTTTAAATTTATTTTTCATTATTTTGCAGAGGTCTAGAATGTGAAGGAGCGGACATGAACTATTTATCCTCTTGTGTCATTTGACCTGTTACAAAGTTATATATGGATCTTTTTAATGCTTTATCATGGTCTGCTCTGGCCATGAAAGCTGGCGGGCCTTGGGAGCTTATGCCGTTACCGGAAATAATTTCATTTTTTACTCCATCCGATGGTCTGAAGTTAAAGTCGAAAGAAACCAGCGAACCTGTCACAGGATCCACCCTGATATAGTCGCCGGAGTCACCGTGGTATTTATTATTGCCGGTTAAGTAAGCTTCCTCGGCAATAACAAAATTTTTCAGATCATGCTTGACGGTAACGTCGAATGCCTTTTTTAGACAGCGAAGGAAAAAGTTTTTTTATGATGCCAAAAAGCATGATAATCAGCTATAATCCTCCTATATATTTTTATAAAGAAAATAAAACAGTTATTATTAAGATATTAGCATGAATTTTCCAACTCATTTGAACTTACATTTAAACAGGATCAGCATTGGTATCGCTGCTGTTTAAGTTATAGCGTATGTGTAATAGATATAGCAAATTCAGTCTTTAGCATTTCTTAAAGGAGGATTATCGTTGCCGGGACGGATCATTGTTCTGCCTGAGGAACTGACTAATAAGATAGCAGCGGGAGAGGTTGTTGAAAGACCGGCATCCATCGTCAAGGAGCTGCTTGAAAATGCTCTCGATGCCGGTGCTACGGAAGTGGCTATTGAACTTGAAAAGGGTGGATATGGTTTTATAAAGGTTGTTGACAATGGTGAAGGCATAGGACGTGAAGATGTGCCGCTGGCATTTGCGCGATATGCCACCAGCAAGATATATCAGTTTGAAGATATTTACAGGGTAAAGTCTTTCGGTTTCAGGGGAGAGGCCCTTCCCAGCATTGCTTCTATCTCGCGAATCGAGATGGTTACGAGGAGGAGAGGGGTTGTATCGGGTACGAGGGTTATTGTAGAGACTGGGCAGGTTAAGGAGATTGTTGACGCAGGGTGTCCTGTCGGCACATCTATCTCGGTCAGTCATATTTTTGATTCTGTTCCTGTCCGCAAGAAGTTTCTCAAGCAAGATATTACAGAGCAGGGACATTGCATTGATGTGATCACGAGGGTGGCTCTTTCGCATCCCGAAGTAAGGATGAAGGTTGTAGCCAATAAAAGGGAGATCATGAACATCCCTGCCACCGAAGATGCTTCTCTACGTATTTCCCTCCTTCTCGGTGCCGATTTTATGGATCATATCTTACCGGTAAATGGAAGAAGAGGCAGTATAAGTGTCCGTGGCTTTGTCTGTAGACCTGAGGTTACAAGATCCAGCCCAAGGCATATCTATTGTTATGTAAACAGGAGGTTTGTCAGAGATTATCTTCTTAAACATGCTGTCATGACGGCTTATAAGCGATTGATTGATGGAAAAAGGTATCCAGCCGTTGTTCTCTCTGTTGATCTTCCCCCCGAAGATGTAGACGTTAATGTACATCCCGCTAAAATGGAGGTGCGATTCAAAAATCCGCGCGATATATACGGAGTTATCGTTGAAGCCCTGAGCGGAGCGCTAACCGGAGTCTTAGCCAGGACATCAGATGGATATACTTCATCGGAGGGAAGGGTAGGTTACGATGGATATCAGGCAAGGGTTGAAGAGGCAATGCAACGCTATACTGTTTCCTCAGGAAGGAGAAAACTGTTCTTCACCAAAACCTTTAGCAGCAAGGAAGAGGATAATACAGAACAGGTTGTGCCGGCAGAAACTGTCGCCGAAGGCCTTGTTTCCCCTACAGGTATGTCCTTCGCCGAGCTTGATTACGTAGGACAGATTGCAGGAACGTACCTTTTATTTTCCGCCCCTCAAGGATTGATTATGTTGGACCAGCATGCAGCCCACGAAAGAATTCTATTTGAGAAATTCAAAAGAGAGGCTCTGGAGTCAGGAGAAAAGCTGGTTCGCCAGCGATTGCTGATTCCGGTAGTTATCAATCTCCCTCCGAAAGAATTTTCCTTTCTGATGACCTGCAGGCAAACCCTTAAAGAAGCGGGGATAGAGGTAGAGCCATTTGGTACAGATACGATTGTTATAAAATCGATTTCCTGCATGCTTTCCGGCATTGAACCCAAAACAATTATTATAGACCTCCTCGAGGAACTCTCTGAACTCGGCCAGTCAGTAACTGTGAAAGATAAAAGTGATAAAATTTTCGCTTTTCTGGCCTGTAGAGGAGCCGTGAAGGCAAACCAGAGACTTTCGGTACCGGAGGTGGCTAAGTTGTGCAGAGACCTTGATACCACGCCATTTTCCTCAACATGTCCCCACGGGAGACCCGTTTATGTTTCTTTTAGTCTCACCTATATAGAAAAGATGTTCAAACGAAGGTAGGACGGGTGATATGGCCCAGCAGGAAAAGCTCAAACCTCGTCTCGTCGTCATTGTCGGTCCCACGAGCATTGGTAAGACAGAATTGGCCATCAGACTGGCAGGTGAATGGGGCGGCGAGATCATAAGCGCCGATTCAATGCAGGTCTACCGGTATATGGACATCGGTACGGCAAAGCCTACGAGGGAAGAAATATCTCTGGTTCAGCATCATCTGATTGATGTTGTTAATCCGGATGAGATATTTAATGCCGCTATGTTTGCGAAGAACGCAGGGGAAGTTATCGAGGCGTTGAATCATCAGAAAAAGCCTGTCTTGGTTGTTGGTGGCACAGGGTTATATATCAGGGCGCTGCTGGGTGGGCTTTTCGAATGTCCCGATGCCGATGAAAACTTACGAGAATTTTACCAGGCGGAATTAAAGAGTCACGGTAAAAGATACCTTTATGAAAAGCTAAAACTCAAGGATGAAAAGGCTGCTGCCTTGATTAATGAGAATGACGTTATCAGGGTCATCCGGGCCATTGAGGTTATGGAACTGACCGGCGAGTCAATTCTAGAAAAACAAAAAGCTCACCGCTACGGGAATAACCTTTATGATTGTATTAAGATAGGCATGATGATGGAACGGGATCGGTTATATGCTCAAATTAATCAGAGAACAGATAAAATGATTGCGGATGGTTTTACTGATGAGGTCCATAATTTACTAAACATGGGTTATGATGAAACCCTGAAGCCCATGCAGTCCCTTGGTTATAGGCATATGGTTGATTATCTGCACGGGACATACTCTTTACCCGAGACGATCAGGCTGATCAAGCGGGACACAAGGCGTTATGCTAAACGCCAGTTAACCTGGTTTAGAGCGGATAAGGACATTGAATGGTTTTATCCGAAAGAGACAGATGCCATCCTGAAGCGGATCGAGAATTTTCTCTAAGTTACAGGTTGCAAACGGCGAAATTCCTTGACTTCAGGAAGGTGATAGATTAGTTATAGTGCCCTCTTAATTAGGTGAGAACGGCAGATAGAGGATATAATTACTTTTCGATGGTGGTTTAGATGAGTGAGGAGTTATTAAGTAAGGTTTACGAGTCTCATGGTTCCGAGGCGAGATGGTACAAGTACTGGCTTGATCGCGGTTTCTTCCGGGCTGAGGACAATAGTTCGAAGCCGTCATTTTCCATTGTCATTCCTCCCCCGAACGTCACGGGGGTACTCCACATGGGGCATGCCTTAAATAATGTTCTTCAGGATATCGTTATCAGGTTTAAGCGGATGCAGGGGTATAACACTCTCTGGATGCCGGGGATGGACCATGCGGGTATCGCCACCCAGAATGTTGTGGAGAGGGAGCTGGCGAAGGAGGGTATCACGAGGCATGATCTCGGCAGGGAGAAATTTATCGAAAGGATATGGGAGTGGAAGGCAACATCCGGGGGGGCAATCATAAACCAGCTTCGGCGGCTTGGCTGCTCCTGTGACTGGTCCCGGGAACGCTTTACCATGGATGAGGGGTTATCCAGGGCGGTTCGGGAGGTCTTCGTAAGGCTGTACAAAGACGGTCTGATATACCAGGGTAATTATATCGTGAACTGGTGTCCCCGCTGTCATACCGCTATTTCGGACCTTGAAGTGAAATACAAAGAGGAAGAAGGTTCTCTCTGGCATATTCGGTACCCCTTGTCAGATAAGACTGGGGAAATTATCGTGGCCACGACACGTCCGGAAACGATGCTTGGCGACACGGCAGTCGCCGTCAACCCGAACGATAAGCGTTACATGGACATGGTGGGCAAAGAGTTGATTCTACCGTTGGTAGGCAGAAAGATCCCTGTTATTGCCGACTATCATGTAAGCATGGAATTCGGTTCCGGGGCGGTGAAAGTTACCCCCGCTCATGATCCCAACGACTTTGCCATCGCGGAAAGACACAACATCGAAGTCATCAAGATAATGGATGGTAATGCCCTGATCAATGAACGTGGCGGTATTTATCAGGGACAGGACCGCTACCAGTGCAGGGAAAACATCATCAAAGATCTGGAGAAGGAAGGATCTATGGCCGGCAAGCAGCCTTATGTCCACAATATCGGAGGGTGTTACCGGTGCGGGACAGATATCGAACCGATTGTTTCGAGACAGTGGTTTATCAAAATAAAGCCCCTGGCAAAGGTGGCAAGTGTGGCTGTGACCAAGGGAAAGACAAAGATCATACCCTCCAGCTGGGAGCCAACATACTTCGAGTGGATGAACAACATCAGAGACTGGTGCATTTCACGGCAGATATGGTGGGGTCACAGGATCCCCGTATGGTATTGTGACGGGTGTGGAGAGACGATAGCCTCTGTCAAGGACCCGGATAAATGTCCCTCCTGTGGTGAGACCGTTCTGAGACAGGAAGAAGACGTCCTTGATACATGGTTCAGCTCCGCTCTCTGGCCCTTTTCCACCGTCGGATGGCCGGATAAAACAAGAGCATTAAAAACATTCTATCCCACCTCCGTCCTGATCACCGGCTTTGACATCCTTTTTTTCTGGGTGGCCAGGATGATGATGATGGGTTTGTACATTATGAAGAAGGTACCCTTCAGGCATGTATATCTCCACGCCCTTGTACGGGATGAAAACGGTGAAAAGATGAGCAAATCCCGGGGGAATGTTATCGATCCTCTCGAGATGATTGAAAAATATGGTGCCGATGCCTTCAGATTTACCCTGGCCGCCTTTACGGCTCAGGGCAGGGATGTAAGGATGTCCGAGGAGAGGATTGAGGGATATAAATTCTTTGTTACCAAGATATGGAATGCCACCAGATTTTCCCTGATGAATCTGGAAGACTACCAGGCCGGGGCTTATACTGAAATCCCTGTTGCGGATGAATCCCTTCCTGACCGCTGGATTAAAGCCAGGCTGAACACAGTCACGGCAGAGGTAGTCAGCGCCCTGGAAGAATACCGCTTTAACGAAGCCGCTACAAGCATTTATCAGTTTGTCTGGCACGAACTCTGTGACTGGTATCTGGAGCTGATAAAACCTGTCCTCTACGGAAAGAAAAGCCCGGCAGAAAAACTTGCCACCCAGCACACGCTGTTCACCGTATTACAAGCAACTCTAAAACTGCTTCACCCGTTTATGCCCTTCGTAACCGAAGAGATATGGCAGACCATGGTCAAGGACGGCACTTCCATCATGGTCAGTGAGTTTCCCTCTGCCGTCAATGGCAGGGAAGATTCTGATGCCCGGGGAAAGATGGGTCTTATTATGGAGGTCATCACAAAGATCCGGAATGTCAGGGCTGAGATGAATATAGCTCCTCCGAAAAGAATCAAGGTAATTATCTCTGTCCCGGAGGAAGAATTAAGAACTGTCCTGGAGATGGGCAGGGATTTTATTGTGGATCTTGCCCGCCTGGAAACCCTGGATATCGGGACCAATATAGAGGAGCCGAAGGGTGCGGCAACAGGGGTTGTTGGTCCTATAAAGATCTTTGTCCTCCTGGAAGGTATTATTGACATTGCCGCAGAAAGGACAAGGCTCGAAAAGGAAATGACGAAGATGGCAAAAGAATTAACCATGGTCTCTAAAAAACTGGCCAATCGAGATTTCATGGCAAAGGCTGCGGAGACGGCAGTTAAAAAAGAAGAGGGTAAATTCAGGGAACTGAGGGAAAAACACATCGTCCTGGAAGCAGCCATCAAAAAGGTACAGGAGATGGAGGCCACCTAAAGGGGAATATAAAGAATGGATGGTTGGTTTGTGAAATTGGAAACATTCTCTTGTTAAGGAGCTTATTCTTATACATAAATTTACTCCAATCGAGAACAAATTATCCCCGTTTTGACTATGAATTACAGATCGTTCGAAAGGGTAGGGGAGAGAATTGAGTCTTCGCTTCATAAAGAATCTTCATCTTGAACTATTCAAAGACTACAGGTTCTCTAAGAATTGCTTCTCTTGCCCTGACAGCAAGTATCGCTATTTCCGGGTGAGTTTCTTTCAGTGACGAAATCTGTCGCAGGTTATCAGCAGTTCTCAGGATCAGCATTGCCACATCACCATCCGCTATGCCCATATTCTTTACGATCTCTTCCCATGTACCGCCCCTTGCCCAGTCATACATCAATGCAGCCGTCCAGAAATACAGCGGCTTTACGATAAATTCCATATCTTTCATGCGCTTTGACATAGGGCTCAGCACGGCATTGACTTTGTTATAAGCACGGGTCAGTTTTCGGTAAGCCTTTTTTTTGACTATTTCGATATCCTGGTCTCCATCATAGACGAATGGGGCAACCACCGCCGCCAGAAGTTTTTCATCATCTTCCGGAAAAGCGTGTTGTCGCAAACATTCGGCAATAAGAAGAGGCCGATCCAGTCTCAACTGCGATGCCCATATACCATTTTCTGTAAGACGATTGTCTTCGTCTACAAATCCTTCTGTTCTTAAGAAGCTTAAATGTCGGCAAAAATCGTTCCAGAGATCCAACCCCTCTTCCTGAACATGTTTCTTCGCAAGACTAGGGGTACGCGTACGCTGATAGGCGGCGAAAGACTTTTTAAAGATATTTCTGATATCATCCGGAGTTTGAGACAGGAGGAGGTTCAAAACCATGGAAAAGTCATTACGTATCTGGCTTAAAATACTTTCAGGTTCTCTGAATAAGAGACGTTTAATATGAGAAATGTCCATGAATCTTCCCGGAATGGCCAGCATGAACCCGATCTCGTCCTGTCCTCGTCTGCCTGCTCTGCCCGTCATCTGGTGAAATTCCGTGCCTTTTAAGGGGTTGAATTCATGGCCGTTGAAAATATCCGAGTTAAACAAAACAATCGTTCTTGCAGGAAAATTGACACCTGCTGCAACGGTGCTTGTGGCAAAGATGGCACGAAGGTGCCCTTTCTTCATCATTGATTCTACCATAAATTTCCACGCGGGTAATTGTCCCGCATGATGGGCAGCTACTTGTGATTTAGATAGATAGTGCAATTGTTTGTGATTTTTCAAATAGGGGAAACGATCAAGGAGGTCTTTTATTTCTCTATGAAAAGGACTGTCCACAACATCAACCGGACCGACTAAACAGCTTTTCATTGCTGCGTCACATTCTGATCGTGACTTAAGGAAAAAAATAGCAGGTAGAAGTTTAAATCTCTCCAATACCGCAATGATGTCACCAAAACGGTAAGAGTTTTTCCCTTTGTGATCCTTGCGTCTTGTATCGATAAACTCCGTTACACCATGATAGAGTTTTCTCTTTTCCAGACAAGGCATGAGCCTGCCGGAGGGGTGGAGAAACAGCGGATAGAGCGGAACGGGCCTCTTTTTTTCTGTTACGACCACACATTCCTTACCCCGTATAGATTTAAGCCACGAAGCAATCTCATGACCATTTCCGACCGTAGCAGATAAAAGGAGGAGGTTTACCCTTACCGGCATATATATCAGGATCTCTTCCCAGACGACACCCCTGTCTTTATCTCCTAAGAAATGGGCCTCGTCTAAGATGACCAGATCACAATTTAAATCATCACCCCGGTGCATGGCATCATAGAGCTGATTCCTCAGGATTTCCGTCGTACCGACAATGATCGGAGCATCGGCATTCTCTTTATTGTCCCCTGTCAGTATCCCCACATTCTTGTTTTCAAAATGATCTCCAAATTCTACCCATTTAGCATTAGTCAGGGCTTTCAGAGGAGATGCATACCAGCAACGTCCTCCCTTGCTGAAAACGGAAAGAATCGCCTCTTCTGCAATCCAGGTTTTTCCAGATCCGGTCGGGGCAATTACAAGGCAATCCGTCCTTTTAATTGCTTCCAGAGCCTGTAACTGAAATGGATCCGGGATGAATTTAGTAGAGGGGGGCTTTCCTATTTTTGCAAAGATCTTTTCTAGTACACTATCTGCTTCCGGTTGCATCCTTGCTTTATTGTCGGTTTTACAAGTTTCGTAAGACCTCCTTCCTTTGCCTCTACGCAGATAATTACGTTTCATTTTACCTTCTAATGTATTCCTATAATCTCAAGGTGTTGTTTCATTTTGAAAGCTGTTTTAAAAAGATGTATGGGTTTAACAATCAACTAGGTTAATCAGGTTAAAGGTCTATAAAGAAATCGCACGGAATTAGCCCCCCCCACCCTGCTTTTCATTGCCGGCTTAAATGCACCCTTTCCGTAAAATAAAAGAATCAAAAAACTCTCCTTTCTTTTTTTCTAAAGATAAATTCAGTCCCTTAATATATTTACTCGGATCGGCAGCTTCAGGATGTGAAGGGTGATGTTTCTTCACCATTTTCATGCCGTTCTGATTCGGCTCGATAAAACAAATAACTGCATTATTCTGGGAGGTACGAACAGATTCATGTAATGCTTTTTCCCTGGAGTTTTCGTTAATATGATGCAAAACACCAAAAAAAAATATTACATCAAAAGTATTATCATCAAACGGCATGTCTTGAGCGTCAAAAGCTCTAAATTTTATCAAATGATCAACGCCTACTTTTTTAGCATTATCAAGCCAATCTCGCTTGGCATAAATCGAATTGTCGGATTCAGGTTCTCCTGTTAATACCGTATAACCATTTAACGCAAGCAATACTGCAAAATAACCCATCCCGGTTCCCACATCCAGCATCTTAGAATTTTCAGGTAATTTTAAATATTTAATCAGTTTATCTGCATCATTAAATATAAAAGAAAATAATTCTCCCAAAATTACTTTTGCTTGAGTAATATCCATTTTTTCGTGCTCCTTCTTTGTTTTCTAAATTGTCTTATAATTTCTCCGTTTAAAAAGCAATGAATTATCAACGTTGAAAAACCAATGGAGAGTGTATTCTTCTATAATAACCGGGCTTTTTTCTCTTTATTGTGGGGAATAGGAAACAGGAATGCCTTTTTAAATGTGGCAAGGTCCAAAGTTGCACTCTTTTGGGATAACTTTTCGCATACTCAACACTAATAACGTTTTATCCTACGGAACCAAACGAAGCCTATTTATTACTGCTGTAGAAGGTTTTCTAATGCCCTTTTCAAAGTATCGAAACTAAATTGATAGCCGCTCTCTACCAGTTTCTTAGGAATTACTCTCTGACCTTTAACGAGAACGTTGGCGAACTCACCTTGAATTAGCTTTGCGACAAATACAGGTATGGGAGGAAAGAACGTTGGCTTTTGCAGGGCCTCTCCCAACAATTTGGTCATCTCCTGGTTGCGAACCGGCTGTGGGGCGGTACAGTTTAAAGGACCTTCGATCTCTTTATGGTCCAATAAAAATAAAAATATGTTTGCGAGGTCCTGCTCGTGGATCCAGGAAAACCACTGTTTACCACTTCCCAGTGGGGCGCCTAAGCACCATTTGAAAATTGGAACTATAGCCGGCTTAAAGCTCCACCGTTCTTACCCAGCACAACCCCAAAGCGACATAGAACTACTCTTGCGCCGTATTCTTTTGCCTGCAAGGCGGCAGACTCCCATGAGTGAGCGAGGCTTGCCAAAAAATCGTCACCGGGCTTATCATTTTCGTCTAATTCTTCGTCACTGTGAAAACCATAGTAGCCAACCGCAGACGTACTGAACAGAAGGGTTTCCTTTCCTTTTCTGTCCCTTAGGGCGTCGACAAGGTTATTAGTTGTAGGTATACGACTATCACAGACCTCTTTCTTGTATTCCTTTGTCCAGCGCTTAAAAATGGAAGCGCCGGCAAGATTGATAACTGCTTCGTGGTTTGCAACATTTTCCTGCCACGGTCCGGGTTTGGTGGGGTCTCCTTCACTAAAGACAGCTCCGTCAGGGAGAGTGCGAGGCGACGTTATTTTTCGAGTGAGAATAGTCACTTGATGCCCTTGTGCTATGAGCTTTTTTGTCAAAAAGCTTCCTACAAAACCTGAGCCACCGGTTATGAATACTTTCATTTTCCTCCCTCAAAACTATTATGGTGCCCCCCAAATTACTAATTCATTGACATAAAAGACCTCTTGTCTTATAATTTGCCTGTAAAAAAACAATTTCTTATCAATCGATCGGCTACAATGTTGTAATACGTGTAGCAAGTGCAAGGAATGGTCGAGTATTGACACCTTCTATAATTCTTAATAAACCATAAAATATGAAAATAGTGAATCATAAATTTCCCGTGAAAACTCTAGACATTATAAGCGCATCAGTTCTAATAATATCACTTTTTATGGTTGCCCTATGTTTTGCTCAAAATACCCCTGAGCAGACCTTAATTAACGGATTAGAATACGCTTACCAAGGAGAATTTAAAAGGGCGACGGATGAATTTAAAAATATTTCTAAAGATGATAAAAATTTTGCCATTGCAGAAAGAGTCCTGTCAATCATTGAAGATGTAACCAGCAACAGGATAAAGAACAAGGTGGCTTTTCATTATTTTAGGGGACTAAGTTACTCCATAAAAGAACAATTGGACAAAGCAATAGCTGAGTATAATAAGTCAATTGAGTTAAATGAAAATTTTATACATGCCTACTCCAGTCGGGGAGCTGTCTATCATACGAAAGGCCAGTATGATAGTGCCATCGCTGATTATACCAAAGCCATAGGAATAAACCCGAGGTTTGCTGAAGCATATAATAATCGTGGAATTGCCTATGGTAAAAAAGGCCGGTATGATAATGCCATCGCGGATTTTACCAAAGTCATAGAAATAAACCCGGTAGATGTTTATGCCTACAAAAACAGGGGTTTTACCTATTATACGAAAGGCCAGTATGATAATGCCATCGCGGATTTCACCAAGGTCATACAAATAAATCCGGTAGATGCTATGGTTTACCTGGCTAGGGGGATTGCCTTTGCTAAAAAAGGTAAGCACGATAATGCCATCGCGGATTTCACCAAGGTCATAGAGATAAACCCGAGATTTACCGAGGCATATAACAATCGGGGATTTTCCTTTTATCATAAAGGCAGTTATGACAAGGCTATCTCTGATTATACCAGGGCCATAGGGATAAACCCGAGGTCTGCCAAGGCCTACAACGATCGGGGGTGTACTTATGAAGCTAAGGGAAATGTGCAAATGGCTTGTTCTGATTGGAAAATGGCCTGTGAATTAGGGGAATGTAGTAGTTGGGAGATTGCACAAAAAACAAGGTGTCTTGGAAAATGAACACTACGGCTGATATCTTTGAAAGTTTCAGGTAAAAATACTAATATGTAACCGCCCAATATTCCCCGGTTAGTTACTCTTCCAGGTAATGTTCAAGCTGCTTGTCAGTTAATTCAATTGCCCTTTTTCATAGTTGCTATGGGTTTTCTCACATATTAGTATACCCATGATGGAGCGTCTCATAATCATAATATTAAACAGCTGCCATTCATTATTCAGCATAAAATGAATCTGGTTTGAAATTGCACAAGCTTGCCGCTTCATCAAGCCTTCCGTCATAATGCGAGCTTCGCACAGCAGCCCACCGTTCAATCCATGGTCTTTCAGTATCCATGTTTTCCAGAACAACAACGTCAACCTTTCCATCAAAATTATCATCAGCCCAGTGTCTAAAAACAAGTTGACTGCTTTTATATAAAAAACTCATTTGCTTTAGATTATTTATGCAACCACCCTCATCCATTCATCAATGTCGGTTATTCCTTCTATTACCTTATTTAAACCGTGCTTCTTTAGAGTTACAAGTCCTAATTTTAAAGACTCTTGTTCTATTCTTAAAGAGGATTTTCCTTTCAAAACTAATTCCTGAATCTCATTCCACAAGGGCATTGTTTCATATACGGCAACTCTTCCTTTGTAACCTGTATTGTAACACTCTTCACACCCTTCTCCTTTAAAAACTTTATGACCCGAGATATCAAATCCATAATTATTTAGAAGCTTCAGTTGCAGATCAGTCGGTGAAACCTCCCGTTTGCATTTCTCGCAAATCTTTCTCATTAGTCTCTGGGCTACAACAAGATTGAGAGATGAGGTGATCAGATAGGGTTCGATCCCCATATTAAGCATCCTTGTGATCGTTTCAGACGCACTGTTTGTATGTAGCGTGCTCAAGACAAGATGACCTGTAAGTGCGGCCTTCACCGCAATCTCTGCAGTTTCAAAATCGCGGATTTCTCCCACCATAATGATATCAGGATCCTGTCTCAGAAACGTTCTGAGGGCACGGGCAAAATTGAGACCGATCTTAGAGTTCATCTGAAACTGGTTAATTCCCTTTAAATTATACTCTATAGGATCTTCAGCAGTGCAAATGTTTTTAGATCCATCATTTAGAGTATGAAGTACGGAATACAGGGTCGTCGTCTTTCCGCTTCCTGTAGGTCCGGTAACCAAAACCATCCCTTTCGATTTATATATAGAAGTTAAAAGGGCAGTCAAATCATTGTCGTTTAATCCCAGATTGTTTATGTCTAATGTTATATTGGAACTGTCCAGTAGGCGAAGAACCAGCTTTTCTCCAAAGATTCCCGGAAATGTAGAAACCCGAAAGTCGACAGAATGACCGTTCAATCTGGCCTTAAATCTTCCATCCTGTGGAAGGCGTTTCTCGGAAATATCTAATTTGGACATTATTTTTATACGCGAGGCCATCACATTGGCATATCTAATGGACGGGCTTTGTGCTGTCGTTAGTGTCCCATCTATTCTGTAGCGTACCCTGAGTTCATTTTCGTAGGGTTCTATGTGAATATCGCTGGCCTTTTGATTGATGGCTGATTTTATAATCATATTAACGAGCCTGACGACAGGGGCATCTGAGTCCTTCAGATCATCTACAGTGGTAACTGTCCCTTCTTCCTCACAAAATTCAACACCTTCTTCCTGTTGAATGGAGTTTATTTCCTGTTGAACGGAGTTTATTTCCTGCTTATGATCCGGTTGAAGGAGATCGAGCTTATAGAATTTCTCAATGGCTTTGAGGAGATGGTATTCTGCAGCAAGGTGGGGAACCACTGAATGGCCACTTATAAACCGAATATCTTTGAAGATATCCATATCGTTAGGATTCATTGTTGCAGCATGGAGGCATCCAGAATCTAACCTGAAGGGGAGTACCAGATGGCGTTTTACGTATCTAATCGGCACGGCATTCAGGATATCTTCTGCAATACAATTTATATTAGAGAGAGTTACTGTCTGGCAGTTTTTATATTCTTGAGCCAAAAACTGGGTGAGAACTGCCTCATCAACGGCATTGAGGGCTCCCAAGTTATATTGAAGGCTCTTGCCATTTTTCTTTCGTGCCATCAAGACCTTTTGTAGTTGTTCTTTAGTAATTTCATTGGTTTCAAATAATCTCCCCCCCAAGGTCTCATTTATGAAATAAGTTCCTATTTTATTCTGTGGGGAGCATATACTGCGAAGATTTTCCGATGCGATCAGATATGTATCAACGTGATCTTCCTGTTTCAACCTTTTGATCAGAGCGGCCGATATCTCTCGAAAGTTCTCATTTACTTTGTCAAAGTCATCAAGAACGCGAGTAATATCCAGAAGGTTTTCGGATATCTTTTTCCTGATTTTCCAGGATGTGTCATCCAATCTTTTTGATAAATCCTTTATAATTTCAGTAACCTGATCGCCTTTTCCCTCTGATAATAATCTGGTAACCTCATCCTTCATCTCTTTATCTCTTGTTTCTTTTCTCTCATTCTTGACAGGAACATCCTGGGGAACATCCTGATTTTCATAAGACATATTTTCTTCGCAAATTTCTTCGGGTTCCTTATACAAAAGCTCAAATATGTTATTTACCCCATCCGGGGTTTCAATTCCCTTTAATTTTCTTTGAAGATAAGGCAGAAGTTTTTTACGCTCATCGAGAGAAGAAAGTAATTTTTTAACGAATCCCAGATTAAATTTGCCCTTCTCTATATATTCAGCAACGCAGGTATCAGCTATGGCATCATAAAGAAACTCACCTGCCAGACCCTCTATGATTTCATCTTGTTCTCCTTCCACAATTTCCATAGTCTTTGACATATTTGCCAGCATTTCTTTGTCGCACGTGGATAATATGGAAATCATATTTTCTTTGAATTGATTCCGTGTGACTCCATGTCTCGCAATTAATTCAGTCGATAACCGATTCATTGACTCAACCGCCACCTTTGCCCTGCCCACTTGATTATATGGATTTATTGTTATATCTTGAGTTTCAGCTACCTGCAGTATAAGATCGGAAATTCTCTGGGGATCATCTTCAATGATCTGAACAAGGTTATACCCGTAGTCTCCGGAATTGCCATTCTCACCTCTGAGACAGTCTAAAATATAACTATCTTTACCCCGTCCTGATTCTGATTCTTCCGATATCTTTCCGTACTTCACGTCATTTAGTCTTATATTACAAACACGCTGGTGCTGGAGAATAGAGGCCACACCGCCCTCTTGACTAAGAACATAAGGCCTCTTTATCATCGCATTGAGAAAGATTTTGTATTCTTTTTCCGATAATCCATGGCAAAAAGTGATGCTATCAATATCCTTTTGTTCGAGATCCTTTGCAAAATTAGCGAAGGTAGTCTCTTTTCCATCAATCGGCACATCATCCACCATCAATTTTTCCCCAAAAACACAAACAGTCAAAGTCTTTTGTTTGTCGAGGAGGTTTGATAATGTTTCGTAGGACTTGCTGCAAATCAGGCCCGTAATGGGATGATTTTCAGGATATGAGGCAGTGTTTTTTATTGCCGTCTGGACCTGTTGAAGGGCATCTAGAGGCAGGTTATCTCTCAAGCTCATGATTAAATCCTCCGATTTTCTTTTGTAAAATTAAGAAACAAAGAAAGGTCATGATAAAATTTGGTCACATCATTCTTTTCCCCAGGGACTAATCTGATAGTCTTCATTAAAACGGATAGCCATGCCTCCTGATGCAGATCGAAGAACTGTTCCCGTTACTTTAATAAAAGCCTGTTTACAATCATCATTCAATTTTTTCAGGCTATCAAGCGGGAGAATCAGATCTATTTTGACATTTGTACCTTCGGGAAGAGTTTGTGAAGTATGAAAAAATGCCCCCCCTGAACATACATCTTTTGTCATGAAATCAAGTCTCTTTCGGTCCTGTTCGGAATTTCCTACCTCGATTTTGGCAGAGATCTCGAGATCAAATCGTTCTAATGTTCTCTTCTCATTTTCTTTCATAAGTTTTAACTCCTGAGATTATTTTTATTAGACTGCAGTAGAAAGTTAGAGGTTGATTGTAAAAGTTTAATGCAATTTTAATCTGAATATTATTGGAAGATCAATACGCAGAATGTATGATTTTGATTTGTATTTTGGGAAGGAAAATGGATTCAAAAAGTAGTAAAAATAGACTAGAAAAAATAACAGGGGTAGTACTTTCTTATGATGTATCAGAGGTTTTTTGCTGCCCAGAGGGCTGCCTGAAGACGATTGGGAACACCTATCTTTTTGAATATATTGTATATATGTGTTTTAACCGTATTGGGAGTGATGAAAAGTTTATCAGCAATCCCCTCGTTTTTTGCTCCTATTGAGACCATACTCAATATCTCAATCTCCCTTGATGTGAGGAGAGATTTATAAAGTCTGGGATTATGGTCTTCCTTTCTTTTTTCCAGGAATTTCGTCAAAATCTTCCTTGAAATCCATAATTCTCCATTTAAAATAGCCCTGACACCCTTCGAAAATTTTTCGAAGGGATCCTGCTCATAAAAGAAGCCCCGCACTCCTCGTGTAGAAGCTTCTTCTTCAAATTGAAGATCGGGGTTTACATTAAAGAAGGCTATAAAGTAGCGGTCCAATATGTTTCTATCAGACTGCTCAAGCTCAGTAAGACATATCCCTGGATCTTTTCCCAGACAGTCCCAGAGGATCAGCTTGTTTGGACTTATCTCTTGGTCACCCAGACCCAGGATATGACCGACATCCTCAACTACGCGACACTTTATATCAGTTTCCCGCTCTATCAAGGATGCCATCATCTCATTTTGTAATTTGAAGCTACCGACAATATAAATCAACTTCTCGGGCAACTGATCCATGTCTATCTCTTTTGAGGATATTTATGATACCATGCTATGAAATATTTTATGAAACTTAAACGCAAATTAGATCATTAAAACATAAAAACCAAATTATTACTTAACCTCGCATAATTCGTTCATATATTAGAGGTGTCCTCAATATGTGTATTCAACTCATTATATACAGGCATATTGTTGCATATTACGAGAATCAAGTCCTAATAATATATAGTCAGAACCTTATGATTAACTTTATTGATAACCAATTAGACCGAAAAGTCAAGCACTTCCCGTATAGTTTTATACAGGATATTGAAAGTTTTAGCCGGACTTTACAACCAGAACAGCCGTTTTTTCAAGAGCTCGGATCAATTTTATACTTACATCGCCAAGTACAAATTCTTCAGCCTTGGACAATCTTTTGCGACCGATTATAACCATGTCATAGTGCCTTTTCTTGCACTGGTCGATAATCCCCTCAGATATCGTCGCATAAGGTTCGGTAATAAGTTCAATGTCTATTTTCTTTGGATCAAAACCGCTTTCCACCAGTTGGTCTCTGGCCTTTTCCAATACCGCCATATACCTGGCAGGTTGCTCCTTCGCAAATTTCTTTCCCATAAGTTCTTCACTGGACATTGGTTCTCTAAAAAAATGAAGCAAAGTGATGTGATTATCTTCTTTACTTAATGTTAATCGGGTCAAGAAATCTAAGACTGCCCTTGAACTGACGGAATCATTCAAGGCAATGAGAATAGCGTTCGGCAAAATATTCCTCCTTTTATCAGATAATCGAAGACAAACTTCTGTTCAGGTCTTCAATAAGTTCTTCTACATATTCATAATAAACGTCTGCTTCACTTGAAAAATGCATCAGAATGTCGTTTATTGATTTAGGAATATCCGGGTACAGTTTACGCAAATTGATAAATCGCCTTTCATATAATATAGAAAAATCCTGTGACTCAAAACGGTCTTTTAAATCGCCATATCTGGTTGTATCGGCTCTTATATTATGAATTGTATGAAACCCCTTTCCAACTGCGTAAATCAAAATGTTTCCTAACCCAAACACATCCAGCCCATAAGGATTTTCATTCGTTTCATAGTCATAATCAAAGTCAATCCATACATAATTCCCGGTTTCACTATCCACTATAATATGATCATTCCTGACGTCTCCATGCTTGAATCCATTAATATGGAGAAAGCGAATCGCTTCAAACACCCTTATCAACTTTTTGAGAATACCCGGTAGAACCTTCCTGAAATAGCTTTCATAGCCCATATCCAGGGAATCTATGTATTGAAAAAAATTCATCCCCTCTACAATGTCTAAAATGCGAACAAGATTTCCTTTCTCATCCTCATGGGTTATTCCATGCATGAAATAGGGGTGATCCTTTACAAGCTCTAAAATTTTAGCCTCTTTATCCGGATTTCTAAAACGTCTGATATTAACCTTACCCAATTTCCTTTCAAAGGACTCAAAAAAGGACAGTTTGATGATCTTCTTT
>Ga0265296_1000835_pt1 | contig 40704 bp, 40 predicted proteins | sample MunlanPumphouse1_FD_189073 | JGI IMG/M metagenome (GOLD analysis project Ga0265296, IMG submission 189073) | Groundwater microbial communities from a municipal landfill in Southern Ontario, Canada - Pumphouse #1 | ecosystem: Environmental > Aquatic > Deep subsurface > Groundwater | place... | reverse complement strand
CGGGCTGCCGGGCCACGTTGCAGTGCGACCAGAGCTTGTCCATCGCATCGACCAGCCGGTCGATCATGCCGTCGTCATGGTTGGGCGACGGGGTGAAGCGCAGGCGCTCGGTGCCCTTGGGCACGGTGGGGTAGTTGATCGGCTGGACGTAGATGCCGAAGTCTTCCAGCAGCATGTCCGAGATCATCTTGCAGTGCACCGGATCGCCGACGTGCACCGGGACGATGTGGCTGACGCTGGGCAGGACCGGGATGCCGGCCTGGGTCAGGCGGCGCTTCAGGGTTTCGGCGCGCTCCTGATGGGCGTCGCGCAGTTCGGAGTGAGCCTTCAGATGGCGCACCGACGCCAGAGCGCCGGCGGTCAGGGCGGGCGGCAGGCTGGTGGTGAAGATGAAGCCCGAGGCCCAGCTGCGGACCGCGTCCACGATCACCGCGTCGGCGGCGATATAGCCGCCCATGACGCCGATGGCCTTGCCCAGGGTGCATTCGACGATGTCGATACCGTCCAGCAGGCCGTCGCGTTCGGCTACGCCCGCGCCGGTTGCGCCGTAAAGGCCGACCGCATGGACCTCGTCCAGATAGGTCATGGCGCCGTATTTCTTGGCCAGGGCGATGGTCCCGGCGATGTCGGCGATGTCGCCGTCCATCGAATAGACGCTTTCGAAGGCGACCAGCTTGGGCGCAGCCAGCGGCGCGGCGGCCAGCAGTTCTTCGAGGTGTTCCAGATCGTTGTGGCGGAAGATGTGACGCGGACCGCCGCCGTGGCGGATGCCCTCGATCATCGAGGCGTGGTTCAGGGCGTCGGAGAAGATGATCAGGCCCGGCAGAATCTTCTGCAGGGTCGCAAGCGTCGCCTCATTGGCCACATAACCCGAGGTGAACAGCAGGGCTGCTTCCTTCTGGTGCCAGCTGGCCAGCTCGGCTTCCAGATCGACTGCCGAACGGGTGGTGCCGGAAATGTTGCGCGTGCCGCCGGCCCCGGCGCCCACGGCGTCGATCTCGGCCTTCATGGCGTCCAGCACCAGGGGATGCTGGCCCATGCCCAGATAGTCGTTGGAGCACCAGACCACGACGTCCTGTTCGGAGCCGTCCTCGCGGCGGCGGACCGCCTGCGGGAACTGGCCGCGCACGCGCTTCAGATCGGCGAAGACGCGATAGCGGCCTTCGCTGCGAACCTGCTCGACAGAGCTTTGAAAGGCGGACTTATAGTCGAACAAGGCGCTAGTTCTTTCGCTTATACAGCTTTCCGCGCCTAATTGCGCTCGCCGGTCAGCGTTGTCCATGTTCAGAGCCGGACAAAACGTCCCAACCCCTTAATTGATAACGGTTCTCAGAAACGACACCCGCTAGTATGAAACCAGGGAAGACAGCGGAACACGCGTCACCTGCACGTCTTCCTTGTTGGTCGCATAGCCGACGTAGAGCGCGCCGTTCCAGACCACGCTCTTGGGGTAGTGATAGCCGGGCCGCTTATACTGGCCATCGTAGCGTAGCGGCTGAGGCTCCCCTGCCCCGCGCAGCAGGAAGCTGCGGTCGAACACGCGCCCGTCACGGCTGAGCGTTACGGCCAGCGGCATACGCGGGCGGTCCGTGTTGGGGGCGTTGACCAGATAGGCGGTCCCATCCGGCAGGTTGCCCGCGCTCTGCTTGGCGCGCGAATCCGGCATGTCGGTCAGGACCGGCGTGGTCCAGGTGACGCCCCGGTCGCAGCTTTCGGACGCCAGTTGGCGAAAGCTCAATTCCTCGTCGCGGAAGACCATGACGGCGCAGTCGCCGCGCTGGAACAGGCTGGGCTCGATCTCGCGGCTGAGGCGCTTTTCGTGCTCGGCCGCCGCGCCGCTGACGTCGCGCGGCAGGTTCTGCATCCGCCCGGCGGTCCAGCCTGACAGGCCCAGCGGGTCGTCGGTGTAAAACGGTCCCGCGATCATGCCGGGCCGCATATGAAAGCCGGTCATCAGCCGCCCGTCGATCAGGTGCGGATCCTGCTCGATGACGCCTTCGACGGGACGGCCATCGGCGCCCATGACGCGTTGCGGTTCGCTCCAGGTCTCGCCGTCGCGGCTCAGGCGGTATTCGGCATAGCCGCCCGCGCCCGACAGGAAACCGTCCGGCCAGACATTGACGTAGGCGACCAGGGTTTCACCGTCCGTCCACCAGCCGCCGCTGGAACGCATCAGCCCGCCTTCGCCCGCATGGGCCAGGGCTACAGGCGCGCGCCAGGTCTCGCCATCGTCGCTGACGCTGTAGGCGACCCAGGTGTCGGGCGCGTCTTCATCGCGGGCAGAGCTTTGCCACTGGGCATAGAGCCGCCCCTTGAAGGGCATCAGCACCACCCCGTTGCTGAACCGGTCGGTCGCCTCGCCCGGTGCGAAGACGGTGAAGGTCTGGGTTCCAGCGGCGGGCCGGAGGCCCAGATCGGGCGCCGCCGCCTGAAACAGGCCCGGCGCCACGCGATAGGGCGGATCGGCCGGAGCGGCGGCGATCAGACAGACCGCCGCCAGACCAACCAGCAGCGAAAGCCGCCTCACTGAGCCAGCGTATCCAGCCGCCCACGCAGCATCTGCACCATGGCGGAGAAGTCCTTGCCGCCGTAGCCGAGGCCGTTGAACAGGGCATAAAGGGCCTCGGCCTGGGCGCCGAGCGGCGTCGCAGCGCCCGCCTTGGCGGCGGCGTCCTGTGCCAGCTTCAGGTCCTTCAGCATCATGGCGGTGGCGAAGCCGCCTTCGTAGTCGCGGTTCGACGGCGCGGTCGGCACCGGACCGGCCCAGGGGTAGTAGCTGCTGACGCTCCAGCACTGACCCGAAGACTTGGACGCGATCTCGAAGAAGCGTTCCGGGTCCAGACCCAGTTTCTCGGCCAGGGCGATGGCCTCGCAGGTGCCGATCATCGAGATGCCCAGCAGCATATTGTTGCAGATCTTGGCTGCCTGACCCGCGCCGTGGTCGCCGGCGCGGATGGTGATGCGGCTCATGGGATCGAGGGCCGGTTCGACGCGGGCGAAGTCGGCCTCCTCGCAGCCGACCATGAAGGCCAGGGTGCCAGCGTCGGCAGCGGCCGTGCCGCCCGAGACGGGGGCGTCGGCGAAGGCGTAGCCGGCCTCCTTGGCCAGGCCTGCGACCTTGCGCGCCGTCTCCACATCGATGGTCGAGCAGTCCAGCAGCAGAGCGCTGGAGGGCGCCGCGCCGATGATCTGTTCGGCATAGACGCTGAGGACGTGCGGGCCGGCGGGCAGCATGGTGATGACGATCTCGGCGTCCTTGACCGCCTCGGCGACCGAGCTGACGGTGCGGCACCCGGCCTCGGCGGCGCGTTCCAGCGCGGCGGGCGACAGGTCGAAGGCGGCGACGTCATGCCCGGCCTTGGCCTGATTGGCGGCCATGCCGCCGCCCATGTTGCCGAGACCGATGAAGGCGATGCGAGTCATCTGAGCGTTTCCCTTATGGATTTTCGGGAAGGGTTAGCGCCCCCTGCCCCGCTTCGCCAGTCACCAGTTCGACACTCAGCCCGGCTTTTTGAAGCGGTAGACGAACTGGTCGGTCTTGCCGCGAATGGCCTCGTCAAAGACGTTCAGGCTGTGGTCGTCCGCCGGGTTGGCGACGGCGGCGGTTTCACCGTCGAAGACGAAGCCGGCGGCCTCGACCTCCTTGCGCAGCAGCGCGCCCTCGATGCGGTGCAGGGTCTCGACGGCGGTGTTGCCGGCGCCGGGCGCGGCCTGGTGGTCGATGACCACGAACAGACCGCCGGGCTTCAGCGCCTTGAAGATGTCCGCGTTCATCTTGGTCACGTCCACGCCGAAACGGGGGATGTGGAAGTCGTGGTATTCCTGGCTCATGAAGACCAGGTCCAGCGGCTGGTCGAAGGTCATGGCGTCCAGGTCGCCGTTGACGCGGCTGACGTTGGGATAGGCGGCGACCAGGGCGTCGGCGCGCGGGTTTTCGCGCTCGGCGGTCTTGTTGGGCACGAAGGCGTAGACGTGGGCGCCCTCGCCCACCACGCGCGAGAACAGGCGGGTGAAATAGCCGGCGCCGGGGCGGATGTCGGCCACGCGCTGGCCCGGCTGAACCTGGGCGAAGGCGAGGATTTCGGCCGGGTGACGCAGCGGATCGCGCGCGACCTCGTCGGCCGGGCGCAGGGTGTCGGCGACGGCGCTCTGGACCAGAGACGACGGCGCGGTCTGTGCGAGGGCCGGCGAACCGGCGAGCATCAGGGCGGACAGGGCGGCGGCGAGCAGGGCGGACTTCATGGGACGACCTTCCGAAAAATCTGGGCGGCATAAGGCGCGTGGAAAAGGCGGCTGGCAAGCCGCCCTGCCCGCAAGATCAGCCCGCCGACATCGACGTTGGGGACTGCTTCTCTTTCAGCGTCACCAGTTCCTCGGCCATGGTGGGGTGGACGGCGCAGGTGGCGTCCCACTGGGCCTTGGTCAGGCCCGCCTTCACGGCGATGGCGGCCAGCTGGATCATCTCCGGGCTTTCGGGACCGACGATGTGGACGCCGACGACGCGCTGGCTGTCGGCGTCGACCACCAGTTTCATCAGAACCCGCTCGTCCGAGCCGGTGAAGGCGTATTTCATCGGGCGGAAGCGGGTGACATAGACATCGACGCCGTTCGAGCAGGCGCGACGCGCATCATGCTCGGACAGGCCGACGACACCGACCGGCGGCTGGCTGAACACGGCGGTGGCGACGGCTTCGTAGTCGAAATGCTGTGGGTTGTTCTTGTAGACTGTCTCGTGGAAGGCGACGGCCTCGCGGATGGCGACGGGCGTCAGGTTCATCCGGTCGGTCACGTCGCCAATGGCCCAGATATTGTCGGCCGTCGTCTTCGAGAAGGGGTCGACGGTGATGGCGCCCTCGTCGTTCAGCTCGACGCCCGCCTTCTCGAGGCCCAATCCCTTGACGTGGGGGACGCGGCCGGTGGCGAACATGATGACATCATGCTCCAGCGTCATGCCGTTGCCGAGGTGGCTGACCAGACCGGTTTCGGTCTTCTCGATCGAGGTATGCTGGCAGCCCAGAATGACCTTGATGCCCCGCTTTTCGATCTCGCCCGCCAGATGGGCGCGCACGTCGTCGTCGAAGCCGCGCAGGATGTTCGGGCCGCGATAGATCAGGGTGGTCTCGACGCCCAGACCCGCAAAGATGCCCGCAAACTCGACCGCGATATAGCCGCCGCCCGCGATCATGATGCGTTTGGGCAGTTCCGGCAGTTGGAAGGCTTCTTCCGAGGTGATGGCGTGTTCGACGCCCGGCAGGTCCTCGGGCTTCCACGGACGGCCGCCGGTGGCGATCAGGATCTTTTCGGCCGTGAAGGTCTGGTTCTTGCCGACGATCTCGACGGTGTGGGCGTCTTTCATCACGGCGCGGCCGTGGACCAGATCAACGCCCGCCTTGCCCAGGTTGGCGGCGTAGATGCCCGACAGGCGGGCGATCTCGACATCCTTGGCCTGCAGGAAGGTCGGCCAGTCGAATTTCGCGTTATCGAAGGACCAGCCGTAGCCCTCGGCGATCTCCAGGGCGTGGCTGACTTCCGAGGCCATGACCATGAACTTCTTGGGCACGCAGCCGCGGATGACGCAGGTGCCGCCGACCCGATATTCCTCGGCCACAGCCACCTTCTTGCCGCCCAGGGCGGTCAGGCGCGCCGCGCGCACCCCGCCGGAGCCGGCGCCGATGACGAAGAGGTCGTAGTCGTAGGCGTCGGCCATTCAGAAAGCTCCGGGCGCCGCGTCGGCGCATCAGTCAAAGGGGCGCATCCAGGCATCGGCGCGCCTCGCACAAGCATCGCAGTTAGGCAGCACCGCTGCGCCGCGCAAGCCGAAGGGGGTTTGACCTACCTCTTGATTACGCTCAACCTCGCCGAACAACATTTCACGAAAGGAGGCATCCATGTTCGCCTCGCTGCTCGCCGCCCTTGCGATCGCCGTCGCTCCGCAGGAACAGACGGCCGCCGTCACACCCGATCAGACATCCGACGCCGTGCGGCTTGAAGACGTTGAAGTGACCGGACGTCGGCTGGACTCGCTGATCCGCTCCTTCGTCGATGAAGTCGCCGCGCCCAATCCGAACCGGGGCATCGCACGGTGGGACACGCGTCTCTGCGTCGGCGTCGCCAATCTTCGCGGCGAGGCTGCGCAGTATCTCGTCGACCGGGTCTCGACCGTGGCCGAGGACATCGGCCTTACCCCGGGCGCGCCGGGCTGCAAGCCCAACCTGATGATCATCGCCACGGAAGACGGCGGCGCCCTGGCCGCTGAACTGGTCCGGCAGCACAAGGGCGCGCTTCGCATGGGCGGATCGGGCATGGATCAAGGCGGCGCCGCCCTGCGCCGGTTCCAGGAAACGGATCGGCCGGTGCGCTGGTGGCAGGTCAGCATGCCGGTTGATTCTGAGACCGGCATGCGAGCGACCCGGATTCCGGGTGAGTGCACCAACGCCTGCACGAACCTGTCTGACTTTGCGCCGACCATCAATGTCTTCGCCGCTTCACGCCTGTCCACCCAGATCATCGACAACATCTTCCGCACCATCGTCATCGTGGACGTGAGCCAGACAAGCGACGTGAACATCAACCAGTTGGCGGACTACATCGCCATGGTGTCTTTGGCGCAAATCAACCCGGACGCGGACACCAGCGCCTACGCCTCGATCCTGAACGTCTTCGCCGAACCGGACGGCGCGGCCTGGCTGACGGACTGGGACCGAGCCTATCTCGCCGGCCTCTATGACGCGGAGCGAACCCGGAAAAGCCTGCGCGCCGGCAGGTCAGAGATCGCAGCCTCGATCCATCGGGCCCACGAACAATCGCAATCCGATCAGCCGGATTGACGCCTGGAAGTCGGAAAACTTGACGTTTCAGAACAGGGCGGTCAACGTCGTGTAACGAAGATATGGAAAGGTGTTCGAAATGTTGGCCTTTGCTCTTGCCGCCATGTTGGCGTCCACGCCCAGCCAGACTCCGCTGGCCGTCGCCCCGCCGTCATCGCCTGAAGTCGAGAGCGCGGTTCGCCTTGAAGACGTCGAGGTCACCGGCCGCCGTCTCGACACCATGATCCGCAGCTTTATCGACGAGGTGGCGGCGCCCAACAACAATCGTGGGCTGGCGCGCTGGTCGGGGTCCGTGTGCGTGGGGGCGGCCAATCTGTCGAACGATGCCGCCCAGTATCTGGTGGACCGCGTGTCGACCGTCGCCGACGACCTCGGACTTCGGCCGGGGACGCCAGGCTGCTCGCCCAACATCATCATCGTCGCTACGGACGATGCCGATCAACTCGCCCAGGACATGATCGACCGAAGCCCACGCGCCTTCCGCATGAATGGCGCCGGCATGGATCGCGGCGGCTCGGCACTACGACGCTTCGCGCAATCAGGCACGGCAGTCCGCTGGTGGCAGGTCAGCATGCCTGTCGATGCGGAGACCGGCATGCGGGCCACCCGCCTTCCCGGCGACGGCTCCGACAATGGAGCGGGGGGCCAAGCCATCATGTACGCGCCGCACACGCAAATGCGCAGTGCATCTCGCCTGACGACCCAGGTTCACGACAATCTTTTCCGCACTTTCGTATTGGTTGATCTCAACAAGATGGACGGCCTGACAATCGACCAACTGGCGGATTACATCGCCATGGTGTCCTTCGCCCAGATTGACCCCACGGCCGACACCAGCCGGTACACTTCGATCCTCAATCTGTTCTCCGCCCCCCAGGCGGCGGCGTCGGGTCTCACCGATTGGGACAAGGCCTATCTCGGCGGCCTCTACGACGCCCAACGCACCCAGAAAAACCTGCGCGCCGGCCGTACCGAAATCGCCGCGTCGATCCATCGCACCCATGGCCGCCTGACCTCGGACGCCGAGGACTGAGGTCCAATGCGCTCATCGACGGCTTCGGTCGTCGGTGAGCAGGCCTTGGTCAGGGATTCAGCGTTTCGAACCCAGCGTCCGTGCCGATGATGGCCAGGTCGGTGAGGTCGAGGAACAGGCCGTGCTCGACCACGCCTGTCAGGCTTTTCAGGTCGGCGGCGAGGCGGGCCGGGTCGGCGATGACTTTGCAGGCCGCGTCATAGATCAGGTTGCCGCCGTCGGTGCGGATCAGGCCGCGGTCGGCCTGACGCACGCGGGCGGGCATGGGGATGTCGTGGTCGGCCAGGACGTCGGCGATGCGGTTGGCGGTCGTCTTGTGGCCAAAGGCGACGACCTCGATCGGCAGGGGGAAGGTCCCCAGCACCGGCACCACCTTGGCCGCGTCGGCGATGCAGATGCAGCGTTCCGACGCCTCCCACACCAGCTTCTCGCGCAGCAGGGCCGCGCCGCCGCCCTTGATCAGGGCCAGGCCCGGGCCGATCTCGTCGGCGCCGTCGACGGTCAGGTCGATGCGGGGGGTATCCTCCAGCGTCGACAGGGTCAGGCCCAGCTCACGCGCCAGATCGGCGGTGCGCTCCGACGTCGGGACGCAGCGCAGGTCCGGCAGGTTACGCGCCGCCAGCGCATTGACGAACCAGGCGGCGGTGGAGCCGGTGCCGAGACCGACCACCATGCCCGCCTCGACATAGGCGGCGGCGGCCTCGCCGGCGTTCTTCTTCTGCAGGTCGCTCATTTCGCTGCCTTCTTTGCGCGCATGGTGGCCATGAAGCGGGCGGCCCAGCCCGGCTTGGTCGTCTGAGGGGCGCGGCCCAGAGCCAGATCGCCGGGCGCGACATCCTTCGTCACCACCGAGCCAGAGCCGACCATGGCGCCCGCGCCGATGACGACCGGGGCGACCAGCGAGGAGTTCGAGCCGACGAAGGCCCCCTCGCCCACCGTGGTGCGGTGCTTGAAGAAGCCGTCGTAGTTACAGAAGATGGTTCCGGCGCCGATGTTGGCTTTCGCCCCCACATGGCCGTCGCCGAGGTAGGCCAGGTGGTTGGCCTTGGCCCCCGCCTCCATGCGGACGTTCTTGACCTCGACGAAGTTGCCCACCTTGACGCCCTCGCCCAGATCCGCCCCGGGGCGCAGGCGGGCGTAGGGGCCGACTTCGGCCTTGGTCGCGACCTTGGCGCCTTCGATGTGGCTGAAGCTGCGGATGCGCGCGCCTTCGGCGACGCGGGCGCCGGGGCCGAAGACGACGAAGGGCTCGATAGTCGTGCCGGCGCCGACTTCAGTGTCCCAGGCAAAGTGGACGGTGTCGGGGGCCGACATGGTGACGCCCGCCGCCAGGAAATGCTCGCGCTGGGTCGTCTGGAACAGGGCCTCGGCCTGGGCCAGTTCCGCCTGCGCATTGACGCCCATGACCGAGTCCTCGGCGGCGAAGACGGCGCGGGTCGGGGCGCCGCGCTTGCGGGCCAGTTCGACCACGTCGGTCAGATAGTATTCGCCCTTGGCGTTGTCGTTCTTCACCTCGGCCAGCAGGTCGAACAGCAGGCCGACCGGCGCGGCCATGACGCCGGAGTTGCAGGCTGTAACGGCCAGAACGGTCTCGGACGCCTCCTTGGCCTCGGTGATGGCCAGAAGGTCGTCGCCCTCAAGGATCAAACGGCCATAGGCGCCGGGGGCGCGGGCCTCGAAGCCGATGACGGTGACGCCTTCATGAGCGTCCGCGAAGACCGGCTCGATGTCGGCGGCCTTCAGCAGGGGAACATCACCGTAGGTCACGACCACATGGCCGATGAAGTCGCCCAGCACGGCCTCGGCGGCGCGGACGGCGTGGCCGGTGCCCAGCGGCGGGTCCTGCACCGCGATGGCGTCCTCGCCCAGACGGCGCACGACGTGGTCGCGGACTTCCGGCGAATGAGAACCGACGACGACGACGATGCGTTCGCAGCCCAGGGCCTCGGCGGCGTCGATGGCGTGATCCAGCATGGCCCGCTGGCCGACGGGGTGCAGCACCTTGGGCAGCGGCGACTTCATCCGCGTGCCTTGGCCTGCGGCAAGGATGATGGCAGCGCGAGGGTGAGGTGCGGTCATGAATCGATCCGGCGGCTTGTCGTCCTGCGCGATCTAGCCCATTGCCGGGGCCTGCGCGAGCCGGGAGACGACATGAGCATCGAACGCGATCTGGAAGGCTGGACCATCGCCTTCGACCTCGACGGGACCCTGGTGGACTCGGCGCCCGATCTGATCGGCACCCTGAACCGGATGCTGGTCCAGTATGAGCTGCCGCCTGTCCCCCTGTCCTCGGCCCGGCATCTGGTCGGGCATGGGGCGATGGCCCTGCTGCGTCACGGCTTCATGGAGGCGGGCGCCGCCTGGGACGAGGCCCATGCGCCCGGTTTGTTCGAGCGTTTCATCGAAGACTACCTGGCCCACATCGCCGACGAGAGCACCGTGTTTGACGGCGTGGTCCCGGCGCTGGAGCGGCTGGCCGCGCGCGGCGCCATCCTCTGCGTCGCCACCAACAAGCGCACAGACCTGGCGGTCGCCCTGATCGAGGCGCTGGACCTGACCAGGCATTTCGCCTTCATCGCCGGCCCGGACGCGGTGTCGGCGCGCAAGCCGAGCGGTACGCATATCCATGAGGCGGTGCAGAAGGCGGGCGGCGATTCGGCGCGCTGCGTCATGGTCGGCGACAGCACGACGGACACCCGGGCGGCCAAGGACGCGGGCGTGGCCTGCATCGTCGTCGGCTTCGGCTACAACGACGTGCCGCGCGAAGAGCTGGGCGGGGATGTGGTGATCGACCACTACGACGGGTTCGAGGCGGCGCTGGCCGAGGTGATGCCCTAACACCCTCTTCCTTCTCCCCTTGCGGGAGAAGGTGGACGGCGAAGCCAGACGGATGAGGGGTTGCGCTACGTTACAACTCGCAGCCTTCATCCGCCGTGGCGAGACCCCTCATCCGGCCCTGACGGGCCACCTTCTCCCGCAAGGGGAGAAGGGAAACTATCGAACGCTTTAGAACTTCTACACCTCATCTGCGCCCGTCGCGGTTGCCGTCTGAGCCCGTGGGAAACACATAGACCGACCGCTCCTCCGCAAAGGTCGTCATGTTCCGTCGCTTCTTCGCCATTCCGCTCTGGCAGCGCACCGCCGCCGGCTTCGCCCTGGGCATCATCGCCGGACTGATCCTGCGCGAGCAGGCCGTGGTCTGGCTGCAGCCGATCGGCGATGTCTATCTGAACCTGATCCGCATGGTGGTGGCGCCCCTGGTGCTGTTCACCATCGCCAGTTCCATCGCCAAGCTGGGCGAAGGCGCAGGTGCGGTGCGGCTGGGGGTGCGGACCCTGATGTGGTTCGCGATCACCTCGCTGCTGGCGGTCCTGGTCGGGTTTGCGTTCGGGCATCTGATCAATCCGGGCGTGGGTCTGTCCAACCTGCCGCTGGGCGAGGTGAAGGAACGGGTCATCCCGACGCCGCTGGACGTCCTGCTGGGCATCGTGCCGACCAACCCCTTCGCGGCGCTGGCCGAGGGCAAGGTGCTGCAGATCATCTTCTTCTCGGCCCTGATGGGCGCGGCCCTGGTGGCGCTGGGCGACCGGGCGCAGACGGCGCGGCGGCTGGTGGATGAAGGCGCCGCCCTGATCTTCCGCATCACCCGCTGGGTGATCCAGTTGACGCCGTTCGGGGTGTTCGGCCTGATCGGCTCGGTCGTCGGCGGCTATGGCTGGGAGGCGCTGCTGCCGCTGGGCAAGTTCATCTTCGCCATCTACGCCGCCTGCCTGTTCCATATCCTGATCGTCTATTCGGGCCTGCTGAAGCTGCATGGCCTGAAGATCACCAGCTTCTTCCGCGGGGCGTTCGCGGCACAACAGACGGCGTTCGCCACCTCCTCATCGCTGGGGACCCTGCCGATCACCCTGCGCCAGACGGTCGAGCGTCTGGGCGTGCCCCAGGCCTACGCCGCCTTCGCCGTGCCTCTGGGGGCCAATGTGAAGATGGACGGGTGCGGCGCCATCTATCCGGCCATCGCCTCAATCTTCATCGCCCAGTATTTCAGCATCGACCTGAGCCTGACCCAGTATGTCCTCATCGGCCTGACGGCGGTGCTGGGCTCGCTGGGCACCGCCGGCGTGCCCGGCACCAGCATCGTCATGCTGACCCTGACCCTGTCGACGGCGGGCCTGCCGCTGGAAGGCATCGGCTATATCGTCGCCATCGACCGGATCATCGACATGATGCGCACGGCCACCAACGTCACCGGCCAGATGCTGGTGCCTGTGCTGGTCGCCAAGGAGGAAGGCATCCTGAACGAGGCCATCTATAACGGTCACGTCGCCTGGCTGCCGGGCGATCCCGAGACGGAAACGCCGGAAGGGGTCCGCGCCGCCGGTATTTGATCAAAGAGGCTTGCCGTCGTCGGAATCGCGGGCTACATCGCGCCTCCCGACGGCCCAAGCCTTTTCGATTTGGCCGTTACTGCGCTGGACGCGTAGCTCAGCGGGAGAGCACCTCGTTCACACCGAGGGGGTCACAGGTTCAATCCCTGTCGCGTCCACCATTTTTCCTCAATAGGATCAAATATCTACTCAACAGGCACCGTCCGCTAACGGAGCATTTTTTACTCTCCCCTCGCCAGTGGGGCAGCAGTGGGGCAGACTTTCCAAGGTCCTTGAAAGCGGATCGGATGAAACGCCGCGACATCGTCTGAAACCGGGTGAAAACGCCGGCTCGGCGACGAATCAAATCAAGCCGCCAGTCCCCTGCGTTTCAGGCCGTTTCGAGTCTGGCAGACGCCACCACGGCACAGGCCGCTCGCTCCGCGATGTCCCACGTTTGGCGCCCGCCCGTCGTTGATCCACAATGGACCCATGGCCAAGTACGACCCTCTCAGCCGCTACCTCTCCCGTCAGAAGTCGGCCGCGTTCGAGCTGAGCTTTTCAGAGATGGAACGTCTGATCGGAGCGCTTCTGCCCAAGGCCGCCGCCAGGGCCGAATGGTGGAGCGAGCCGCCCTCCCCCGATCCACGCGCCGTGCATCTGAACGCCTGGCGAAGCCATGGCCTGACGGCCCGCCTCCATGTCGGACAGGATCGCGTCCGCTTTGAGAAGGCCGAAACCAACTAGATCGGCTGCAGATCATGTGGAAAGCGGCAACAGCGCCGATAGATGTCGCGACAGCGCTTTCCGCGATCGCTATCAAGTCAGCTTGGGACCTAGATCGACCTCTCCTCGCCAAGGAAGGAAGCCATAGTGGTCTGTTGTGATTTGCAAACACCTAGCAGATTGGCGGAGGCTTGATGACGTCCAGCGTCCCTGGTGAGCTTCGCCCCCCGCATCTGAGTTACGGCGCCCTCTTCCAGCAGTTCCTGCGTTTCGGCGTCCTGGCGTTCGGCGGCCCCGTCGCCCAGATCGCCATGATCCGGCACAAGTTGATCGACGAAGGCCGGTGGATGTCGAGCGAGCGCTTCAACCGCCTGCTCGCCGTCCTTCAGATCCTGCCTGGCCCGGAGGCGCACGAGCTCTGCGTCCATCTGGGCATGAGGGCCCGAGGCCGGATCGGCGGCGTTCTCGCCGGCCTCGGCTTCATGTTGCCCGGCCTCGTGCTGATGCTGGGGCTGGCCTGGCTCTATTTCTGGATCGGCGTGAAATCGGGCTGGATGACCAGCGCCTTCATCGGGATTCAGATCGCTGTCCTGGCCGTGATCGTAAGGGCCGCCCACCGGATCGGCCGGCACGTCATGGTGGACCGCAGCCTCTGGCTCATCGGCGCCGCCAGTTGCGCGGCCTCGATTCTGGGCGTGAGTTTCTGGCTGATTTTGCCGGCGGCCGGCGCGGCCTACGCCCTTGCTCAAAGGGGGCGCCGTCTTGAAGCGGCCGCGCTCTTCATCCTGACGCTCTCGATAGGTCTGGCGGCGCGCTACTGGCTCAACGGCCACGGCGCGCCCCTTGTCACGGCGGCGGCCCTCGCGCCGATGAGCGCGAAAACCGCTGCTCTTTTCTTCACCGGCCTGAAGGCGGGACTACTGACCTTCGGCGGCGCCTACACCGCCATCCCGGTCATGCGGGCCGACGCGGCGAGAGGCGGCTGGATCAGCGACGGCCAGTTCCTGGACGGCGTTGCCCTGGCCCAGGTGATCCCGGCGCCCCTCATCATCTTTGGGACCTTCGTCGGCTATGCCGCCGGTGGCTTTCCGGGCGCGCTGGCACTGACGGCTGGCATCTTCCTTCCAGCCTTCAGCTTCTCCCTCATCTTCTACGATCGCCTGGAACTCGTTCTCGAGAACAAGGCGCTGCACGCCCTGCTGGACGGCATCGCCGCCGCCGTCGTCGGCCTGATCGTCGCCACCGTGCTTCAACTGGGAGGCTCTCTGGTCGACACGGCTCCCTACTGGCCAATCGCACTGGCGATCTTCTGCGCCGCCCTTGTCGCCGCCTATCGCTGGCGGGCGCAGCTAGCGATTCCTGTCACCCTAGTCCTTGCCGGACTGGCGGGCGCCCTCGCCTTCTGAGGAATAGGGTATCGGCGATGATCCTGCTTCGACGCCGCCCCCCCTGTCGACTTGGCGTTCAGATTGCGGGCGCGCCGTCGCGACGACGGCGACAGCAACGTGATCGGAAGCGGATACTTTCGCCGCAAGGCTGCCCTGTGACGTGCCGACCTCTGCCTGCTTTCCGCACCTGCCGTACGCCAATGAAACCTAGTCACGTCCGGTCTGCAGGCGACATCAAGCTGGGTGCCCCTCCTCTGTCAGCCAACCCGAACCTCGACTTCCCCTAGAACCCGAAATCAATCTGATCCGGAGCAACGGTGCGTGCTCGCCGACGCGGTTTGCGACAGGGCGCCCCCAGGCCCAGCGCGGCTTGAAGCGGCGCCGCCGATGCCGTCAGTGGCTTATCGACCGGCTTCGAAGATCTTGCGGTCTCGATGAGCCGAGGCTCCCTTGGCCTGGCGAAGGGTTTGGGACGGGCCCGGCCGCTGGCCTTGCGCGTCGCCTTCCATGCCGTCAGTTCACTCTCCCACCACGCGACACGATTGGGGGAGACCGGCACGGGATCCGGGAAGTCGCCCGTCTTCTGCATGCGCCAGGCCGTCGCCCTGCTGATGCCGGCTATCTCCTGCACCCGTCCCCAGGGAAGGAGCCGGTCGTCCACCCCGCCGCTGGACACGGAGACGCCTTCGCCTTCATCGGTCACGGCCCCCTCCCCAGCACCTCTGCCGCCCGGCCCTCGAGCAGTTGCGCCAAAACCCGCGCATCCCGGGCGGCGTCCACGCAGTCCCGCGAGAGCCAAAGCAGCAACACCGACTTCAACGCAAAGCTCGCAGCCGGATCGGTGAGAAACCCGTCCAGGGACGGCGCACCCGACAAGGCCGATCGCCTATCCATGACGACGCGCCTGGGCTGCCGGCGGAGCCCCGTTGCGGACATCCGTAATCTGAGCGGCCGCCCACTGCCTCAGCAGGCCGCGCGGATAGAAGGGCTTGGACCGGACATGGCGGCAGGGCGGCCCATTCGTGCCCGTGGACCACAGGCGCGCCAAGGTCGCAGGCTTCAGCCTGACGCCGAGCAGCCCCAGGAAGGCAGAGGCTTCGGTCCGGGTCAGCAGGTCCTCGTCTCCGTCCACAGGACCCGACGCGGCAGATTCGTGGGGCAGGATCATCGCCTGGCTCCCTCTGACGCGCATTGCCGAGAGTTTGTGAGACGTCGCCCTGCCGTCAGGGCGAGATAGCAGTCCACGACCGTCGCCACATAGTTCCTGGTCTCGGCTATGTCCGGCACGCGACCCAGCCGCTCTACCCGCGCCGGGCCCGCGTTATAGGCGGCCAGGGCCAGGCGCAGATCGCCAAACCGGAGGATCTGCCGAGCCAGATAGTCAGCCCCTCCCATAAGGTTTTCAAGGGGATCAAATCGATCCTTCACTCCGAGCTCGAGGGCGGTCGCCGGCATGAGCTGCGTCAAACCTCCGGCCCCAACCGGCGATCGCGCGTTTGGGCGATAAGCGCTTTCGGTCAGCACCAGGGCGTGGAGCAGCTTCGGATCCAGGCCGTGACGCGCGGCAGCAGCGGCCACGGCGTCGCCGAACGGCTGGGTCAGCGGCTCGAGGCGAGGATCAACTTCACCTTCTGACGACGCCGCCGCCGCCGCCGAGAAGGGGCGCCCGAACAGATCGCCCCCGGCCCGGCTCCAGTCGATTTCCTGGGCCGAGGCTTGAACCGGCGAGCCCAGAAGAAGCGCCGCCGCAAAAACCAATCTCACCATTTCAAAACCTCCCGATAGACCCCAACCGCATCGCCCCGCAAAACGGGGCCGAAATAACGGCTGTCGAAACTCCCCGGCGTGTCGCCGAGAAGGAAGAGTTCGTCGCTCGCCAGGCGGCGGCACTCCCGCCAGACCGGTAAGGCCGCGCCCTGGCGATCACGATCAAGCGTGCGCACCTGCCGCCCTGGCGTCCGGACCGTTCCGTCGCGGGCGCAGACCGGGTCTCCTTCTACGGCTGCCACACGCTTGAGCAGGAGGACGTCGTGCGGCATCCCGAGGCGCGTCAGATAGGATTGCGCCGCCGCCGGCTGGGCGATCGCCACGAGTTCGCCGCGCTCCGCCGTCGCGCCTGTGCGGAAATAGAGACCAGACGGCACGCTCGGACTTTCATTCACCAGGACCCAGGCGGGCCAGTCGTCCCCCACGATCAGAGCCACGCCGAAAAGGCCGGCCGCCGCCACCGGCGCGGCCCACCGCTGGAATGTTCGCCGTCCGATCATGGCCTGTAGGGCTCCAGGATCAGGTCGCGGGTGATCAACACCCGGACCGGCGCCCCAGGCCGAAATCGGATCGACGGGCGGACCTCCAGTTCGCGGTCCACCAGGCGTCCCCCGACCTGAGCCCCCTCGATCGCCGCCGCATCCCCGGCGTCGCCGAGCCAGCCGCCCGAATCCCGGCGGCTGTCGTCCCGGGCCATCTGCCCCAGGGTGGTGACGGCTCCTGCAAAGAGGGTTCCGACAAGGAGCGGAAACAGCCGACGATCGACCTGTCCCCGCACCCCGATCGCCCCCTGCGCGTCCACGCCCGGCTCGCCGTCCAGGATCAGGCTCTTGCCATTCGGCAGGATCAGACGCTCCCAGGCGAGAAAAGCCCGCCGGTCGCCATAGGCGCTTTCCCCTTCATGACGTCCCATCAGCCGTGTCCCTTGGGGCACCAGCAGATGGCGTCCGCTCACCGTGTCGAAGACGTTCTGGGTCACCATGGCGACGACCGGCCCCGCACGGGCCGTATCGACGCCCGTCAGCAGGGCGGCGGGCACTACGGCCCCCGCCTTCAGTTCGTAGGGCGACAGGGGCGCGACCAGGGTGTTCTCGTTATAGGCGCCGCCCCGCCGTCGGGTAACCGCGGTGTCCTCGCCTGCACCCGGCACCGCGACGGTCGCCTCTGCGGACACCCGCCCGCCGCCCGCTGCCTCGAAGAACAGGCCCGAGCGCGCCGCCTGGTCCGCGCCGGGAGCCGCCATGGACCGCGGCGCCGGTGGCGGACGATAGGCCTGGACAGGATAGGCTGAGGCAGGCGTCGCCGCAGACGGCGGATCGGCGGCTTCCGTCGCCGCCCCGCCGCGAGGCTCCGGCAGGCGGTCGTAGCTGGACGGCTGGCGGGTGACGACCTCGGTCGGCCGCACCACGCCCCGCCCGGCGTCCGGACGTTTCTCCGCGACCCGTTCCTGGGCGTTAGCGCGAAGCTCGGGCTTGACCACGAAGGCCCAGGCCAGGGAGCCTCCCACCAAGACCACGCCGCCCATGACTATGACCTGGACGACCGATTTGCGCAGCCGGATCACCGGCGGACGGGGCGCGCGCAGGGACAGGCCCGGTGCAGGCTCTTTCGGCAGCGGCGCATCCGTCGAGGCCGGACCAGACGTCTCGGGCCCGTTCATCGGCCCGCTCCCGCCAGACGAAGGATTCGCACGACCTGTGGTCGGCGATCCCCAAGGCGCAGTTCAGCCCGGTCGAACAGGCGGTCGACCACGAACAGACCGCCCTGCTGTCGATAGTTGACCATCTGGGCCTCGCCATCCGGCGCCAGCACGAACAGGACCGGCGCCTCATCGACTTGCAGGTCGGCGTCGAAGGCGATGAAGGTGCGCAGGCCGTCATTGAAGACCGACGACGGCGTCCAGCGCGCCCGCCGGCCCTGGGGCTCGATGCGGTAGCGCGCGTCGAGCGGCCCCTTCGGCGTTACGAGCGGGTCCGCCCCTATCGGTTCATCGACGTCAGTCTCAGGTCCCGCCCCAGATCCGGCCGGCTCAACCTCATCCCAGGCTACAGCCGCGTTGAAGGCGTCGGCCGCGCCGCTCTTCAGGTCCAGCAGATAGACGCGGCGATTGGTGGTCAGGACCAGGTTGGTCTCCAGCCCGCGCTCGAGCGGCTTCAGCAGGACGTGTGTCCGCCGCGCCGCCCCCGTCCCCGAGGCGACTTCGCCGATCTGCCAACGGACCGTGTCCCCGGCGGCCTTGGACACGAGGGTCTCGCCCTCCCCCAACGTCAGGGTGGTGACGCGCAAGGGCGCCGTCCAGATCTCGAACACCCGCCCCGGCGACCAGGCGAAGACCTGCACGCCGCCGACGAAGCCGTCCGCGCGGGACGGCGCGCGCGCCGCCTGGTTGGCGCGGGCGATCGCGGCCCGCCCGGTCGGCGTCGGCGCGGGCGCGGGCGGCGGCTGATCTTCGGCCGGCGCCCGGCTCGCCACGGAGAGATAGGGAACGGCCGTGGCGCTTTCGACCGGCACGGCCTCTTCGGCAACGGCGTCCAGAACCTGGGGCGCTGCGACCGCCGCCTCGGGCGCCGCGCCGGACGGCAGGCCCTGATCATCCAGGCCCGGCAGCACAGCGCAGCCGGACATCAGCAGGCCGGCCGCCAGGGGCAAAGTCGGCTTCAGGAAGCGTCGGGGGTCCATGATACATCCTCGATCTTCAGTCCAAGGGGGTTCTTCATCAGCTCGGCCTCGGTGCGGGGCGGCTGAAGGCCAGTGGTGATCAGCGCCCGCCAGCGTTCGCTCCCGGCCTGCTGACCGTTGACGAAGCGGGTCTCGCGCCATTGCAGGTCGTAGGTCCGCTCGGTGCGGCGCACGACGTTGAGCACCTCGACATTGACCGCTTCCCGGCCCGCGTCGGCGAAGGGGTCGTGGGTCTGGGCCCAGGTATTGAGGAAGGCGGCGGCGCGCGGCGTCATCAGGTCATAGGCCCGCAGCCAGTTCTGCCGGATGATGATGGGATCGATGCTCTTGGAGCGGACGTCGCGGATCCAGCCGCCGAGCGCATGGCCGACCTGGGCCTCGCTGGGTTCGTAGCGGCCGCCGATGGCGGTGATCCTCTGGGTCTCGCCCCAGTCCGACACCTCCACCACGAAGGGCATGACCACGGCCCGGTCAGCCTGGACCCACCAGCCGGCGCCGAGGAAGCCCGCCATGACCAGGTTGGCCAGGGCCATGCGCCGCCAGTTGCGGGCATGGGCCAGGGACAGGCCCATACGGTCATCCCAGACCTGGCCGGCGCGCTGATAGGGGGTGGAATCCGGGGCGGCGCTCAACGCCCGCCGGGGTCGGAAGAAGGGATGCATGATCTCAGGGCTCCTCGGTCTTGAGGGAGGGCGACAGGACGCCGCTGGTTTCACCCGACGGCATCAGGCCGCGACCGGCGTTTGCGACGAAGAAGGCCTGCAGGGCGGCGGATCGGCCGTGGGGCCCGGGCCTGGCGGAAACGCCTCCCGCCGCCGCCGCGCGGTGGAAATCCTGGCGCGCCGCTTCGGCCTCACGGGCGATGGTTTCAGGCTTTCGGGCCGGGCCTGACCCGGCCGTCGAACTCGGGTTTCCGCCAGCCTCGCCCTCGCCCTTGCCCGACGTCGGTCGCGGCTCCCCAGCCGACGATGGTTCCGCCTGCGTGCCAGCATCCGACGACCAGGCCCGCTGAGGCTCGCTGACGCCGGCCGCTCCAGGCGCAGATCTCGGTCCCGAGGGCGACGGATTGTCATTGGAGGCGCGCGCCGGCCCGCCAGGCCTGGGCGACGCTGGGGAAGACGGAGGCGATGAAGGCGAAGACGGCGACGAAGGCGAGCCAGGACCCGATGGCGGCATCGACCGCCCTGCCCCCGCACCTGACGCCGCCCGCGCCGGCCCAGCCAGGCGCGCAGCGGCCCCGCCTGCCCCGACCATGCCGGCACCGGCCAGGAGACCTGCGCCGCCGACCGCCAGCCCGCCGGTCACGAGCGCGCCCGCGCCCAGGGCAGGTCCGCCGGTGACCAGGGCCGAGGCCAGGTTGGGAATGAAGACGGCCAGCATGGCCAGGAGGATCGAAGCGACCAGGATGGTCAGGGCTTCATAGATGTCGGGATTGGCCGAGGGCTGGAGCTGGTCGAAGACGGTCCGGGCGCCCGACACCACGATGGCCAGGGCCAGGACTTTGAGCCCCGAGGAGACGACATAACCAAGCGGGCGTTCGGCCAGGAAGGCGGACTTGCTCCATATGCCGAAGGGCAGAAGGATAAAGCCGCCCAGGGTCACGATCTTGAACTCGACCAGGGAGACGATGATCTGCAGGGCCAGGACCGCGAAGGCCAGCATGATGCCGATCATGGCCAGGCCGAGGATCAGGGCGTCGGTCAGGTTTCCGGCGATATCGAGCGGGTTCTCGACCGGCGCCGGGGTGTCGCCGAGGGCCTTCACGATCCGCCACCCTTCCGCGAGGATGGCGCCCGGGTTGAGGAAGTCGGCGCGGGTAAGTTCGCCGCCGCCTGCCGTCAGCCCCAGTTCCAGAAACCCGGCGTAGATCGTCTCCGACAGCGCCTGCCAGTCGTTGATCAGCCAGGCGAAGGCGCCGATCAGCAGGATCTTGCCGAAGCCGGACGCCAGCACCTCCCGATTGGGCGACAGGGCCCACTGGATTCCGGTCAGAGCCACGACCAGGGCGATCAACAGGCCGAAGACGCCGTTGACCGGTCCCTGCAGGGCCGAAAAGCCCGCCGAGACGGTGTTGGAAAAGACCGCCATCAGTTCGTTGGGGGTCTCCACGCCGACAGATGCCGCCATCGTCCCGCCCCTCAGTTCCGCGCGTTCGACAGGGGGTCGAAGGCCGGCGGGCTCGGGACAGCGACCGGCCGCGACCATGCCCGGCGACGCGTCTCGGCCCCGGCCGTCCGTTCGGCGGCGTCCCGGGCCGTGCCCTCGGACAAGAGCCGGGCCTGGGCAAGCATGATGACGCGCAGCGCGGCCAGGTCCTCCGCCAGAACCGCCAGCATCTGGTTGGATGACTGGACCGCGGCCGTCTGACCCTGGGCGGACTGGCTCGCGCTGAGCGCTCCGGAGAGACGCTGGCCGCGCCCCTGCCCCAGTCGCTCCAGCTCCGCCGCCGTCCGGGCTAGGTCCTCCGCCGTGCGCCGCGCAACAGAAGCCCGACCCCGCCCCTGTTCGAGCAGGCGCAAGGCGTCCGTTCCCGACAGGTCCTCAGGATAAAGGTCCGCGAACTGGCGCTCCAGCCCGCTGACCGAGGTCGCCAGACCGCGCGCGGTCCGGGCGAGCTCGGCCATGTCCTGCAGCGCCTGGCTGTTCTGGGCCAGATGGCTGTAGGGCGAGGCCGCCAGGCTCCGCGCATCGTTAGCGAGGCTCTCGAGCTGGCGCGCCGCCTGGAGCGCGTTCTCCAGATGATTGCGCGGATCGAACACAACCTGCTGGGCGCGCGCGCCGCCCGCGGCCATCAGGGCCGCGATCGCGACGACGACCTCAACGGCCCTATTCGGCCGCCAGCGGCGCGGCGAAGGCGTCGAAAACGGAATCCACATCTCGCACTCCCTTGGCTTTGAGGAATTCACGGGCGAATCCGGCCTCGCCGGTTCGCGTCAGCACGGTGTCGATGAGGGCCTGGTCTTCCGGCGATCCGGCGCCGCTCAGGTCGAGCGCCACGCCCGACAGCCGCAGGTCGAACAGCCGCCGCCCCTGGGGCTGACGCCAGTAGTAGGCGCGCTTGGGCGCGGCGAAGGCGATCAGCTCGAGCTGGCGCCGGTTGAGGCCGAAGCCGCGATAGAGCTCGGCCGACGACGGCTCGAGGGCGCGGGGATTGGGCAGGAAGACCTGGGTCGGGCAGGACTCGATCAGGGTGGCCGCGATCGGCGAGGCCGCCACGTCGTCCAGGCTCTGTGTGGCGAAGACCACGGCGACCCGCTTCTTGCGCAGGGTCTTCAGCCATTCGCGGATCTTGGCCGCGAATGCCGTCTCGCCAAGGAAGAGCCAGGCCTCGTCAAGCACCAGCAGGGTCGGCCGGCCGTCGAAGCTCTGTTCGAGATGATGGAACAGGGCCGAGAGCACGGGCGCGACCGCCGAGGGCGTCGCCATCAGGGCCTCGAGCTCGAAGGTGTCGAACCGGCTCGGCGCCAGACTGTCGCCCGCCCCGTCCAGAAGCGCGCCGTGCGGCCCCTTCAGCGTCAGGGCCTCCAGCCCCGCCGCCACGGCCTTGTTCTGGACCAGGGCGCAGAAGACGGTCAGCGTCCTCTGCTCGGGCGGCGCCTCGCCGAGCGCCGCCAGGGCCGCCCAGATCTCCTCACGGACCGCCGGCGTCGGCTCGAGCCCGGCCTGGCGCACCGTCTCGGCGATCCATTCGGCGGCCCAGGCCCGTTCGTCCTCCCGGTCGATCCCGGCCAGGGGCTGGAGGGAAAAGGCCGCGCCAGGCTCCAGCGCCCGCCAGCGGCCTCCGGCCGCCAGGGTCGCCGCCCGCGCCGAGCGACCCTTGTCGAAAAAGACCACACGCGCCCCAGGATAACGAAACCACTGCAGGGCCAGGAAGGACAACAGGGCGCTCTTGCCGGAGCCCGTCGGCCCCACGACCATGGCGTGGCCGACGTCGCCGACATGGAGCACCAGCCGAAAGGGGGTGGATCCAGTGGTGCGGGCGACCGCCAGAGGCGGCCCGTCCAGACAGACGTCGCCGGACGGCCCGGCCCAGACCGCCGAAACCGGCAGGAGGTCCGCGAGATTAAGGGTCGAGACCAGGGGCCGACGCACATCGGCGTAGGGCTCGCCCGGCAGGGAGCCAAGCCAGGCCTCCACCGCATTGAGGTCCTCGATCCGCGCCGTAAGTCCCTGGGCGTTGAGCGCCGCCTCGATGGCCCTGGCCTTGGCGGCCGCCCCCGCCTCTGTCGGATCCAGCACCGTGACCGTCAGGGTCAGATAGCCGAAGGCGCAGGCCTCGGCGCCCAGCATCTCCAGGGCCCCGTCGCATTCCTCCGTCTTGGAGGCGGCGTCGGTGTCGATCAGGGGCTGTTCTTCGCGGGTGATCGCTTCCCGCAGCAAGGCCCCGACGCCCTTTCGTTTTGAGAACCAGCGCTTGCGCAGCTTGACGATCTCCCGCTCGGCCTCGGCCTTGTCGAGACCGATCCAGCGGGCGGTCCAGCGATAGGCGAAGGGCAAGGCCCCGAGGCCGTCGAGCAGGCCGGGCCGGGTCGCCGAAGGCAGGCACCGCACCGACACCGTCCTGAGCCATTGATCGCCGAGCCGCGGCGCCGTCCCGCCCGTCAGGCCGGCGTCGGCCAGCCAGACGTCGAGGAAGACGGGCGTCTCCGGCGGCCGGACCGGATGGGGATTGGGAGAGACGCAGGCGTGCAGCCAGGTCAGCAAAGCCGCGTCTTCCAGCGGCGCGATCTCCGGCAAGGCGTCCGCCAGCAGGTCGAAGGTCGCATCGGCCTCCCGCCGGAACGTCGCCAGGGTCTGGCGCCAGTCCTGTCCGGCTCGGGCCAGGCCGTCGAACAGCCATCGCTCGAGCCGCCTCGTTTCGTCGGCCGGAGGGAGCCAAGTCAGGGCCAGCCGGAAATCCGTCTCGAAGGCCGGCTCGGCGTCCTCGAACCGGTCGCGTCGCTCGGCGTCGACCAGCCAGGCCGCTTCCGCCTCGAATTCGCTCTCGGGATAGGCGGCCGCCGGACGCCGACGGGCCTCCACATGCAGGCACCATCCGGTGCCGAGCCGCTTCAGGGCGTTGTTCAGCCGCGCCCTGACCGCCATCAGCTCCTCTTCGGTCGAGGACTCCAAATCGGGTCCCCTGAAAGAAAAGGCGGTGGTGAAGGAGCCGTCCTTGTTCAGGACCACGCCCGGAGAAACCAGGGCGGCCCAGGGCAGATGATCCGCCAGACTGGCGGGGCGACGGCGATGTTCGTCGAGGAAGCGCATGACAGCCTCACGCGTCCAGATGGCCAGGCAGGGCCAGATGGCGCCGCAGGACGTCGAAGAAGCGCCGGTCCGCCCGTGCCGCCCACAGGCCGACGGCGTGGGCGACGGCCCACCACAGCAGACCGAGCCACCAGATGCGCAGCGCCAGGCCCAGCACCATGGCCGTCGTCCCCATCAGGATGGCGTAGTCACGCGGCATGCCGGCAATCAGCACGGGCTCGACCAGGGCCTGGGCCACCGGCAGGTCCCAGCCCTCTGGATGCAAGGTGTCGAGGGGGCGGGCCATCAGCCGATCTCCGCCCCGCCGGCGAAGCCGAAGAAGTCGAGGAAGAAGGTCGAGGCCGCAAAGGCGATGGTCAGCCCGAACAATATGCCCAGGGCCCGCCGCATGGAGGAGCCGCTTTCGCTCATGGCCACGCCGGCCCCGAACAGGACCACGGCGATCACCGCGGCGGCCTGAACGACCGGGCCGGTGATCGACTGCACCACCTGCTGGATCGGCCCTTCCCAGGGCATGCCCGATCCGCCCGCCAGGGCCGGTCCGGCGACCATCAACCCGCACGTCACTGCCACGCCGAACAGGCGCCGTCCCACTCTCCGCTTCATGATCCGCCTCCTCTGGTTCAGCGCGTTTCAGCACGCTGCGACTCATTGCAAGCAAAACAATCCACAGGTTGTCAACAAGAAATATTACTGTATTTCAGCGACTTATAATGAGTTGCTGAACGAGTTTCTTACAAGTTCCCGGGGCGTCGGCGAGAGTTTCAGTCCGACACGCCAAGACCGGTCTTTCGACTTCAGGAATCCCGACGAAAGCGGCGTCCAATCAACCGCTTGGCGGAAGCTTCCTCGAGACGACCGCTCCCGCCTGGCTTCACGGCGGAGATGTTCCGCAGCCACAGCCCGAACCGGAGCCGGCTCGCCAGAATTCAGCCGCAATCTATGTGGTAGCCGCAGGGTCCGGATTTCACTTCAGGCGCCCCCATAGACCCTCACATTCACGGCCAGACCCTTTCGCGAGCCGACGTCTCGGCGCTGATCCCCGGCGGAGACTGGACCCTGAGCGAATGTGTTTTCGATCATGCCGACCTGTCCGGCCTGGACCTGAACGGGGGGCGGTTCGAGCGCTGCAGCTTCAAGGGGACGGACTTCACCAGCGCCCAGCTGGAAAACACGCGCTTCGCCGGCTGCCGCGGCGCCATGGCCAATTTCACCGCCGCCAGGCTGGAATCCTCAGCCTGGACATCCTGCGACCTCAACAATCCCCGCTTCACTGGCGCCAGCCTCTCGGAGGCGACCTTCACCGGCTGCAAGTTGACGGGGGCGGACTTCTCGCGATCGCGGCATGTAGGAACCACCTTCATCGAGACCACCCTGGCGTCCGCTCGCATGGCGGGCTTCTCCTTTCGGAAGCAGACCCTGGAGACCCTCGACTTCAGCCACGCCGATCTCGCGGGATGCGACTTCCGGGACGCCGTGCTGAACGCATGCAGTCTGCGCGACAGTCATCTGGTCGATGCCCGGTTCGACAACGCCGACCTGAGTGGGGCGGACCTCGGCGGCCTGCGCCTGAACGACGCCCGACGTTTCAAGGGCGCGACCATCTCGCGCGCCCAGGCTGGCGGCCTCCTGGCTGAACTGGGCCTGAAAGTGATCTGGTCCCCAGTTCTGACGCAACTGTTGAGAACCCGCCGCCGCGCCTCGACACCGCGGACGAACCGCCCTCTACCCGCGCCGATGAAACGACTGCCGCCGATCGAACACGCCAAGGCAGTAGAGGAACGTCGATTTTTGAGACTCGCGTAGTGGTCATGGCTGTGCGTCTATGTTGACGCTTGGTCACCTCACTGATCAGCACACAGCCCGGCGAGTGGATCAGGCCCGCGCCCCCACGCATCGCTTGAACCCAGCCGGGCTGTTCTCTTTTCGTGAGGGTGAAGCTTGGGGGTTCAGGATGGACGGATACACGTTCTACACGATGCCCACGTCTGCGACCGGGCGCCATTTCGAACCGGCGACACTTCCGTCCGATGAAGTCGCCATCGCGCGCGCATCGGCTGCGCTGCGCGACTGCCCGAGCACCCGCCAAGTGGCGATCTGGAAGGGCTGTCGGTTCGTCGCGAACATCAGCAAGGACCGCGAGGCATAATCAGCAACAGTGATAGAGACTGCGCTCGCTCGCGTCTAAATGTGATCTCGAAGCGCGGCGACTCGCACCTTTATCACTGCCGAAGCATCAAATCCCGATACGGCGCGCCCCTCTCGCCCGCCTCGGTGCGGCTCAGTACCTTTGTTTCCTGCGCCGAGCCGACATGAACCTGAACGTCGCGGTGGCGCAGCCCGTCATCCAGCCGGGCGCAGGTCGGACGGATGTCGGATAGCACCTGCACCCAGTGATGGCTCTCGACCGTGATCAGACCGGGCATCAATTCAGGATTTCCGGCGGCGGCCCGTTGCATACTGTCCAGGGCATCGTCGAGTTCTGTCGGGGTCATGGCGGCGGTCTAGCTGAGTCGGCGGCTAGATGGCCACAAGCGCGTGGTCTGGCAGCGCCCGCTGCAGCTCGCGCGCAATCTCCCACGGCGCCGACATCCACGTCTCGATTTCGTCGGGCTCTGTCAGGATTACCGGCATGGCCTTGGGGTGAACCGATTTCACCGGTTCGCTAGGCTCGGTCGTGAGGAAGGCGAACAGGTCGCAGGTCTCCAGGCCGGTCTTGATCTTGCGGACGCAGGACCAATCCTGAACGTGCACGCCGGCAAAAAATGCGAGCGGTTCGGGATCATCGACCGCCAGCTTGAACCAGACGGGCTGATAGCGCCCCTCCGCGTCCCTGCCCGGCTCGCTGAAACCCGAGAACGGGACAAGGCAGCGGTTCTCAGGCTTCAGCCAGGGCTTCCAGTGCGATGACGAGGTGTTGCGGACGTTGGTCGTCCCGCTGTCGGGCTCCAGCTCCAGCAGCCTGGAGAAGTCCACGTCCTTGCCCTTGGCGCGCAACTTGTCCGCCCGTTTGGTCGCGGCATCCATGAGAGCCTTGCGCGACGACGGCATCCCCCAACGCGCGGCGGTCAGGATTCGCTCATCGCCCTCCCAGCGCACGATGGGCGCAGCGTAGTCGGGGTAGATGTCGCGCGGCTCCATGTTGCCGACATCGGAACGGATGGCTCGCGACAGGTCTAGTATCGCCTGCGGCCCGCTTCTCTGTCGGTAGAGGTTGCACATCAGCGGAATCGAACATGGCAATCGCCCGCTGTCGAGTCGCAGTGCCGGGTCTTTGAGCGGGGCCAGACCTTACGCACCGTTCCGCCCCTTCATCCCCTTCGGCTCTCCGCCCTGTCCCACGAAGAGCCTCGAACTGTCGTCGGTCTGCGTCCTGGACGAAGCGGTTCGACTTCCCCACGTGACGCTAGTGGACGTTCGCAGCAGCCACAGAGGCGAACGTCCGGTTCCTAACCGATCATCACCTCGACAAATGGAGCCGGAACGGCGCTTCAATCGGCCTGGGTCTCAGCCTGGTCGGCCAAGGCCTCGGCCAACCCCGGAGCGAAGGACGCGCCATGAGGAACCTGGATGCTGGACGGCGACAGAGCATTCCCGATGGGTTCGGCGCGACCGCCGAGACAGCTTGCAAGGAAGTTCTCGGCGACGGCGTTGAAAGCGATGTTGTTCACCGGCCGCGCGAAGCCGTGGCCTTCGTCCGGGAACAGGACGTAGGTGACCGGAATCTGGCGTTCAGCCATCGCCGCTACGATCTGGTCGCTCTCGATCTTGGTCACTCGTGGATCATTGGCGCCCTGACCGATCAGCAAGGGTCGACGAATATCGGCGACGCGCGTGATGGGCGACCGGTCCATCATCAGTTTCAACCCCTCCGTGGTGCCGGGATCGCCGAGCGCCGCGCGCCACTGGCCGAGCGTCGAGGTCCAATAGGCCGGGAAGCTGTCGTAGAGGCTCTTGAGGCTGGACGGGCCGACGATATCCACGCCGCAAGCGAAGCGGTCGGGCGTGAAGCTCATGCCCACCAAGGTCGCATATCCTCCGTAGGATCCGCCGGCGATGGCGACCTTGTCGCGCTGGGTCACCCCCTGCTGGATGGCCCAATCGACGGCGTCGATCAGATCATCGTGCATCTTGCCGGCCCACTCGCCGTCGGAGGCCCGCACAAAATCTTTTCCGAAGCCGGTGGAGCCTCGATAATTGACGCTGAGCACCGCATAGCCGCGGTTCGACAGCCACTGATGCCAGCTGTTGTAGCCGTAATTGTCGCGCGCCCAGGGACCGCCGTGGACATAAAGCACCATGGGAACGGGCGCGTCCGGCGTCCCGTCGGCGTCCAGGTCACTGCCGGCCGGCAGCGTCAGATAGCTGACCAGGGTACGACCGTCGCGCGAGGCGATCTCGACCGGCTGCATCGGCGAAAGCGGCGCGCCTTCGAGTTCAGGCCGCATCGTATAGAGTTTGGTCAGTCGACGTCCGGCGCGCTCGAACAGCCAGGTCGCGGCCGGACTGGTCACCGGATCGACAATGACCAGCCATTGGTCATCCGCCCGTGTGCGCGACGTGACGATGATCTCGCCGTTCAGCTCGGATTTCAGCCAGGCGAGGTCCGCGCCGACGCTCGGGTCGAACGCCGTCCATTCATTCCGCAGATAGTTGACGGAATAGGCCTGCGGCGCGCCCGTCATCGGGTTCGCCATGACGGATTGCACGTCGGCCCGCTGGCTTTCGCCCAGCAAACGGATAGCGCCCGTGGCCCAATCCTGCGCGACCAGGGCGGCCTTGTCGCGATCGCGGCTATCGAGCCAGTAGAGCGTCTGCCCATCCTGAGAGAAGCCGATCGGATAGGTCGATTCCGTGTCGGCGAATGCGACAGTGGCGAAGGGGCGGGCGTCGGTCTTGCCGTCCACCACCCGATAGTATTCGGCCTGGCCGTCATCCAGCGTCTTCACCGCGGCGCGTATATTCAACTGCTGGTCGCTAACGACGCTGGAGAATCCGTCGTTGCGATAGATTTCCCGCAAATTCCCGGTGGTCAGGTTCAGTTCGTGAATGTCGTGCCAGCGAGCGTCGCGGTTGTTGACCCCGACGAGGATAATATCCGGCTTCTCCTGGCTGGTCTGCAGGATGACGACGCGGGTCTTCTCGAACGGCGTGAGGGCGCGCTGGGCGCCGGTATCGACATCGACGCCATAGAGGAGGAAATTCTCGTCGCCGCCCTTGTCGTTGACGAACAGGATCGTGCGGCTGTCCTCGGACCAACTGGCGCTGCGGATCGGACGCGTCCGTTCATTGGTGAGCGGGCGAGCATCGCCGGGCGAGGCCTTTGGCGCGACCCACACATTCAAGACGCCGTCTCGCGGAGCGATATAGCTGATCCAACGTCCATCGGGACTGATCTGCCCCGCCGTTCGGCTTGGATTACCGAACAAGGCTTGGCGCGGGATGAGGTTCGGCGCGGTTTGAGACAGCGCCGGCTCGGCCATGAATAGTGCGGCGGCGGCGACATTCACGGCGATCGACAGCTTAAGGCGCATCTAACCCTCCCGAACGATTTTCAAAGGGCTAACACGCTGAGGTCTTGCCCACCAAGTTACAAAACGATGGTTTTTGAAGTGGCGGGAAAACGATGTCCATCCAGCGCGGCGACGGAGTTTGCGCGCCCCCCCCTGCCCCTCCATTTGCCCTAGGTCGGCGGCGCGATCTCGGCGCTGAGAGGCCCTGCTCCCGTCTGCGCAGGAGGGATCGGATTTTCGGGACGGCTAGGCCAAGGGTTGAATCTGATAGGCGCCGCTCACAAAACCGCTCACTGCGATCACAGCTTCAACCCGTCGGCCAGCGGGCGTTCGTCGTATATGAACGATGCAATCCACGGCGTCGCCGATCATGCGCTGAGAAACCTGGCTCGCAACCTCCCCTATCAGATCCTCCATACGACTTAGGGCTTCAGCGGCCGAGTTGGCGTGGACTGTGGACAGGCCGCCGGGATGGCCCGTGTTCCAGCTCTTCAGGGTCTCGAGCGCGGCGGCCCCGTCACGCATCTCGCCGATAACGATCCGGTCGGGCCGCATGCGCAAGGCGTCGCGGACGAGGTCGGCCACGCCGATGGCGACCGGCAGCCGGCGTGTCACGACCGCGACGACGTCCCAGGCCGAACACTGGAGTTCGGGCGTATCCTCAATCAGGAAAACCCGGTCGCTGGCGAAGGCCGGCTCAGCGAGCACGGCGTTGGCCAAGGTCGTCTTACCCGACCCTGTACCGCCAGAAATCAATATGTTCTGTCGCTCAAATGAAGCGACGCGCAAGGCTTCAGCCTGCGCCTCGCTCATCACGCCGTCGCGCACATAGTCGTCGAGGCGCCAGATCACCGCCGGTCGTTTACGGATGGAAAAGGCGGGACCAGCGGCGACGGGCGGCAGCACCGCCTGAAACCGCTCCCCGGTCCCGGGCAGGACGCCCGACAGCCGTGGATTCTCCCGGGTCACCGTCTCGCCGACATAGTCCGCGATCAGCCTGATCGCCCGCTCCCGCGATTCCGACGACAGGACCTGGCCTGTGTCGCGTCGCCCTTCACCGATCCTGTCCAGGACCAGTCGTCCGTCCGGATTGGCCAGGATCTCGACCACGGCGGTCTCCTCCAGGCCCTCGAGGACCGTCGCGCCGAGAGCGTGGCGCAGCGCCTCAAGTTTGCGCTCTGCGATGATCGGATGGTGTGCCACCTAGTTGGCCGCCGCGAACGACGGCGGCTCGCCCGCCGTTGCAGCCCGCTCACCGTCCCGACGCCCCGAGACAATCCGGGCGGCCGTCGCGTCCAGCAGGCGTTCTATGCGCCGGTCCACGGCCGCCTGCACCGTCGGGTCCTCGTCAGCAACGGCGTCGGGCAGACGCAGGAAGAAGGCCTTGGCCACCTCGATCAGGAGTTCCTGGACGATCTGCATGTCGCGTCCGGTGGATCGCATATGGTCCCGCAGCGACCGCTCCAGGTTCAACAGCCGGTCTTCCGGATCGGCCCGGGGGCTCTTGAGCAGACCCCGGACGATGGCCTGGCCGGCGGCCTGGCTCAGGGCGATCCGCCCTGTCCGCGCCTCCCGATTGAGGCTCGACACCACCTTGGGGTCGTTGAGATAGACCTGCACGCGCGTCGCCAGCTTTTCTCTTCTAGACATCGCTCCCTCCTTGCAGTTGATCCAGGACCGCCTGCTGCGCCGCCATTTCCTGGGCCACCCGCCCATAGATATCGGCGGCGCGCGAGGCGGCCTTCCTGTCGTCCATGGCGCCCGCGACCTCCTTGAACAGGGGCAGGCTGGCCAAGGCGTCCCGGCCCAGGCTGCGCCGCCCGAGCCAGGGATGAGGCGGTCGGCCCGGCGCATCAACGCCAGTCGCCTGGTCCGGCGGCGATCCGCCCGCGCGGCTACGAAACGGCTCGCGCCGGTCATAGAGAAGCTTGTCGGTCCGGAGCGGACGCTGCCCCGCGACGAAGACGAGCTGTTGGTGGTCCGGCAGGGCGCGGATTTCACCAGGCTCCAGCAAGGGCCGCTCGATCTCCGACCGCGACACCGAACTGCGCCCTGCGCCGAACCCTGACGGCGCGCTGCGGCTCGTCCGGGTCTCCGTGACGGAACCGGTCAGCTTCGACACCTTGTCCTGGGTCAGCGGGTCCAGCGCGGAGAAGGCGGTGTAGACGTGGCAGTTGTCGAGGATGGTGTTGTGCTGGCCATAGGTCTCGACGATGTCGTTCAACGACTGGGCCACGAACATGGCCTTGATCCCGTAGCCGCTCATCAGCCGCAGCGATTTCTCGAAGAAGGCCAGCCTCCCCAGCAGCGGAAATTCGTCCATGACCATCAGCAGATTGTGCCGCTTGGTCCGTCCTGCGGCGTCGCGCTTCTCCTCGGCCGTCAGCGCCTGTGCCGCCGCATAGAAGAACAGACGCACCAATGGCCGAAGCGCCGCCGCATCGGCCGGAGCCACCTGCACATAGAGCGACATTGGCGCCTCGGCGCACATCAGGTCGCCCATGGCGAAGTCCGACGTGGACAGCACCCGCTCCACGTCTTCGCCCGCTAGCCATTTCAGATAGGAGCGCGCCGTCCCCTGGACGGAGGTGCGGAAACGGTCATGCATGGCCGCATAGCCCTTCACCGCCGTCTGGATGAAGGGATGGACCTGCGGCTCGCCGTCCGGCCCCAAGCGATGCAGGGTCTTCAACATGGCGTCCGCCGCCTCGTCGAGGTCGGCCAGCAGCGCCCGCACCGTCAGCAGCGTCTTGTCCTGATCCTCGGCCGTGTAGAGGACATGCAGGATCACCGCCTCGAGGATTTCGGACGCCGCCTTGTCCCAGATAGCCTCCTCGTCGCGCGTCCCGCCGGGATCGGACAGTATGGCGACCAGCCGCTGAACCTGGGCCAGTTCCCCTGGCCCCGGCTGGATCTCCGCCAGCGGATTCCACCGCGCCGAGGCCCCATCCCGGGGAGACAGATAAAGGGCGTGCGAAAACCGCGATCGCCATCCAGCCGTCACTGTCCAGAGCTCGCCCTTCGGATCATGGACCAGAACACTTCCCGCCCACGACAGCAGGCTCGGAACCACATGCCCCCTCCCCTTGCCGCTGCGCGTGCCGCCGGTGACCAGGGTCGGACGTAAATCCGCCGTGGCCAGCAGCCGTCCGCCGAATACGCCGATCACGCAGCCGTCCGGACTGGTCAACCTCGCGAGCCGCGCCTCGGCAAGACCGCCCCAACCGCGGATCCTGGCTGAGCGATCTCCACCGGCAGCCATCGCTCCGAGGCATAGCCCGGCCATCGCTCCCAGAAGAATGATCGGGACGCTTACCGAAAAGGCGCGCTGCGCTTCCTCGCCAAACGCGCTCCGCCACGTCAGGATCGACCAGGGCGGATAGAGGGCGAGATCGGGATTCAACCGTAGCGCCGGCCCCAGGACTTCGGCCCAGCCATAGGTCCAGGCGAACAGCTGCGTGGCCGCCTGCAGACCAAGCGTCAGACCCAGACCGAAGATCACAAGACGGAGGCGCACAATCACTCCCCAGGCTGTATGTAACCATTCACCTGAAGAAATATATATGGTCGAAAAACGAATTCGTCAGGAAAAATCTTAGTCTATCCATCATATATGTTCTGAAATGGAGAAACATTGATGCGTAATATTTTCGGATATAGTCGAGAATCTATGATCCTGCCGGGGAAACAACAGGAACGAGAACAATCGAATATATTCTCACGGAGCCTCCGCCCGGAGCTCTGAACAGGGTCAGGCAGCAGGATCCTTCTTGTTCGGCGGCCCCTGTTGAGAGCCCCCGTCAGCCTTCAGGCCCGGCAGCGACTCCGCCATCGCCCGCCGCCGTCTGGCCTCGACGATCAGTCGTCTGGATGCATCTGCGAACTCACCGAGCAGGGTCGCTGAATCCAGCCCGGCGATCTCGTCGCCCAGCTCGGCGTCAAACTCCTCCAGGGTCAGGAGCAGGAGGGTCATGAGCTTGTTGCCAGCCGTCCGGGCTGCGAAAGCAGGCGATCCGATCTGGACGCTGGTCTGGATCGCAAAGGCGTCGGCGTTCGTGACCTCGGCGAATTGACGGACCTTGGCGAAATCGAACCGCCCCGCGCCGCCCTCGAAATGCTCATAGGAGCGAAGCGGCATGCCCATCGCCTCCGCGACCTGTGCCGCCTTCAGACCCCTCAGTCGCCGCACCGCCTTCAGCGCTGAGGACAGACGTTGGCGGTGGGTCTCATCGTGGAACGAGGTGAATGACATCGTGCGCCTTTGAGAGGCTCGCCCATCAGGGCTCAGAACTGGGCGTTGGCACGGCTACTCATACCCAACCCGCAACATACTTGCGGGTTACCCGCAAATAGTTTGCGGGAAATCAATCAACTTGCGCATTCTTGCAGAATTTCGTTGCGCGCCCCGAGGTCGAGACACTATTGCGAATTCCCGGTCACTGAAATGGCGAACCCTCGATATTTCGCCAAAGACGCGAATCCGAGCCATGAACGTTGAGCATCGAGACTCTTACGGCCTTGCCATCAGGGCGTTGAAACGTTTCGCCAGCGAAGGTCGCTTCAGCTGGGGCGAACCGCTTGTCGTCAAGGACCTCGCCGCGGAGATCGGACTGAGCCCGACGCCGGTCCGCGAAGCCCTGGCATGCCTGTCCGGCGAAGGCCTGATCGAACGGCAGCGAGGCCGCGGCTATTTCTTCCCGGCCCTGACCGCGTCTGACATCATCGACCTCTATGACCTGCAATGGTCCTATCTGCACTCCGCCCTGACCCTGCACGCCCGTGGCGCCGCCGCCATGCACAAGGCTGCGGCCGCTCTCGATCCTGAAGCCGGCTTCGCGCCGCTGTTCGCGGCGATGGTGGCCCATTCCGCCAATGACGCGCTGATCACGGCCTACGACCAGCTGGCCAAACGCCTGGCGCCCGTCTGGCGCGCGGAAGCCGACCTCATCGTCGCTTTCCAACCGACGGCGGCGGCCATCGTTCGCGCCGTCACCGCCGCCAACTGCGCCGAACTACTGCAACTGGTCGGCGCTCATCATCGACAGCGCTGCGAACTCGCGGGCGAAACGGCTCGTATTCTGCGTCGGACTGCCTCCGAAGATATAGAACAGATATAGGGAAATATAGAGCAGATATAGTTTGAAAATACAGCGCGCGGAGCATTTCATGATCGAGGCCCGACATTCTGTCGGATCAGTAAAAGGAGACCACGATGACCAAGCAAGGCACGCGGACCCTCGTCCGCCTCGGCGCCGCGAAGCGCCAGACCAAGGCCGACCAGCCCATCGGTCAGCTCGAACAGATCCCGACCAGCAAATATGAAGTCGCTGGCTGGCAGTCTACCTGACCGCCTCAGTCGTCAGGCGATCCGTCTGACGACCTTCCTCCAGAACCGTCGGCAAGACCTCGCATCGAGGGCGAGCCGGCGGTTCCCCAACTCGAAGGACGCTACGATGATCAAGACCGACAAGACGAAGCTTGTCCGCCTCGGCGCCGCAAGACGCCAGACGCGGGCCGATCAGCCTTTGGGCATGTTCGAACAGGTGCCGACCTCGCGGTACGAAATCGCAGGCTGGCGATCAGAGTGATCGACGGAGCGCCGGGTTCAGGCCCGGCGCTCTTTCCAGACGAGATCCGCCCACCGGCCATTAGCGAGGAACGTCAATGTTCTGGACCCTCCGCCCCCAGGTCTTCGGCGTCGCAGTCGGAGACGATCTCGTTTTCCTCGACCTGACCGGCGACGAATACACATGCCTGCCCGGCGCAGCCCGAGGCGTCGAGATTCGTCCTGACGCCGGCGTGGCCGGCCTGGACGATGAACTGGCCCAGACGCTCCTGGACGGGGAGATCATCGTTCAAGGGGCCGGATCACGTCCCCGCTTCCCTCCATTGCCAGAGAGGGCGTCGCGCGACCTCGGCGACCTAGCCGATAGCCCATTAACCGCAGGCGCGGTCTTCAGCGCTATCGGCGTACTCGATGATCTCCGGCGGCTGGGACGAGATCCACCCGTTGTCGATCTGCTCGAGATCGGCGGACCGAGACAGGCGGCCAAGGCCGCAGACCCGGACATCATCCAGGCGCAGGCTCGCGTCTTCCGTACACTCCTTCCGTGGTTACCCGCTGAAGGACAGTGCCTGAAGCGATCCGCCCTGCTGACGGCTTTCCTTCGTCGCCGGGGCCTAAATGCGTCCTGGGTCTTCGGCGTCCGGACCTGGCCCTTTCGCGCCCATTGCTGGGTGCAATATGACGGCGTCTGCCTCAACGACGACGCTGAACGCCTTCGCGCCTACACGCCGATCCTGTGCAGATGACGCCTCCTCCCCCCTCATCGCACGGCTATCTTGTCGTCCGACGCAGCAGGAACGGCGCATCGGACGGACATCTCGACGAAGCGCTCGCCGGGCTCGAACTCGAGGGATGGAAAACCGCCGCGAAGACCCGGGACCTCCAGGTCTTGCTGGGCCCGACGAGTCGGCTGCAGGTGAGCGCCCTCGGCGACGCCGGCGTGATGATCGGGGACTACTATGCTCACGGACGCCGCATGGCCCCGCCTCCGCCCGCCAGTCTAGAAACGGCGTCCTGCGCTGCACGGCGCCTGATCCGCTCCGGCTGGGGGCGCTATGTCATGGTGTGGCTCGACGCCGCCGGCGAGCTGCATATTCTTCGCGACCCCTCGGGCGCACTCGACGCCGTTCACTGGACTTCGAACGACGCCGCCTTCGTCGCCCCGGAGCCGCCCGAAAGTCTTGACGACTGGCTCCCGCCTTCGACAACGATCGACTGGGATCGACTGATAGCCTTTCGACAATCTCCGGCCCTGGCCTGCGACGCCCTGGCCTTGAGCCATATCGACCCTGTGCTGCCAGGCGTCCTGTTGACCTCGGGTGCGTCGGGCGTGAGCCGCGAGGTCATCTGGCGTCCCGCAGATCACGCCCGACCAACCGAAGCCTCATCGCAGCCCGACACCGACAGCCTGCGCGATGTCGTGGACACCACCATCGCCGCTCTCGCGGGCGATCAGGCCTGTCTTGTCGGTGAGATTTCCGGCGGGTTCGACTCCGCGGTCGTCGCCAGCAGTTGGACCCGCACAGGAAGCCAGGCGGTTCGAACCTGGCTAAACTACCATGCGGACAGTCCGGAGAGCGACGAGCGACGCTACGCCCAGGACCTGGCCCGCCAGTGGTCCCTCTCGCTGACGACACGGCCCAAGCCGGTCGCGTCCTTGCAACCGGAACAATTGGCGCCGCTCGGAGAGAGCGTGCGGCCCTCCTTCCACGGCCTTGACCCCGCCTATGACGCTGATGCGGCGGCTCATATCCGGGCGGTCGGCGCGACCGGTCTCCTCACCGGCCAGGGCGGCGACGCCGTCTTCTTCCAATATCCGACGCCCGCGATTGCTGCTGATCGGGTGGACCGCCTCGGACTCGCCGGCCTGAGCATCCCCTTTGTCGTGGACACCGCGAGATGGACGCGCGCGACGGTCTGGTCCGTGGCCGGCGTCGGCCTGCGTCACAGGTTAGGCCGACGCCAACAGAAGGGCCTCAGACTGGACCCCTACGCCACGGCGCCGCAGAGGCACGGCTGGCTCAGCGGGATCGACCATCTCCCCCCGGCCAAACGCGGCCAGATCGCCCAACTGATGAACTGCCAGATCTTCCAGGGAGACTGCCTCCGCGCCCGTGCGGCCGATCTTATCCATCCCCTGCTGTGCCAGCCGGTCGTGGAACACTGCCTGTCCACACCGGCCGACGTGGCGACCATCGGCGGCGTCGACAGAGGTCTCGCCCGACGGGCGTTTCGGTCCCGCCTGCCCGAGAGCATTTCCAGCCGAACCGGCAAGGGCGAGATGAGCACCTTCTACGGCCAGACCGTCCTGGCCAGCCTGCCGATCCTCGCCGACCTGCTGCAAAACGGACGGCTTGTCGATCAGGGCGTCCTGGCCCCCGCCGAGCTGGACGCCCTGCTGGATGAGAACACCCTGATCTGGAGCGGCGACTACAATGTCGTCCTGATCGCCGCAGCCCTAGAGGTCTGGGTCCGCAACTGGGAGAGACGGCTCGCCCGACGCCGCCATGTATCGGTCTAGCCAGGCCAGAAGCCTTTCGTGAAGCTCCCGGATATTGGCGGGGCTCATCAGCACATGGCCCTCTCCCCAGAAGGTGAGCAGGCCGGCCTCCCGCCCGAGCTGGTAGAGGTTGGCGAACATGGTCTCCGCCGACACCGGGTCGAGATCCCCGTGCACGATCAGGACGGGCGTGCGGATCCGGTCAGCCCGATAGACCGGACTGTTCGCCACATAGGCTTCCGGGTCGGCCCAGGACGGGCCTCCCATCCTCGCCTGGCCGGCTTCCAGCCATCCCGCGCCGCCGAGGATATAGCCGTCTTCCGGCACGACAGCGAAGTGGCGCGTGGCGCGGTTCGCCGCGCCATAGTCCGCGAAACCCGCCGAAGCGATGATGGTGCGAAAGCGATCCGTCTGCGTCGCCACGAGCAGGGCCGTGTGCCCTCCATAGCTGTGACCGAAGAGGGCGACCCGTGCGGGATCGATGAGACCGCCCCCCGCGCCGGCTTCGATGATCTTCCATATCTCGTCGCCGACGTTTTCCAGCCCCGGTCCAGGCGCGTCGTGGCCAGGCAGGCTGACCATCATGACGGCGTAGCCTGACGACGCCATCATCGCCGGGTTGAACTGGGTAAGGTCGCTGCCAGCCGCCAGCCGGGCGGGCGGGTCCGGAAAGGTCTTGCCGGGATAGGCGACCACGATCGTGGGCCAGCCCCTGGCCGGCCGAGGCCCGGCGGGAGTCAGGATCCAGCTCTTCAGAGGCCGACCGTCGAAACCTGGATGATCGACCTCGACGACCGGTCCCCACCGGACCTCGGCGAGACCGGCGTTGGCGGTCGCCATATCCCGGCTTGCCCCATCCGCGGAATGGAGACGGAGGCGGAGCACCCCGTCGGCGCCGAGCTGCCGGGTGACGACAAAATCCGCGTGCGGACTCGCAGCGACGACCCTTTCGCCATGGCCAAGCGGCGGCGGACAGAAGGTCGGCGCCGTGAGGGGCTCCGTCCTCAAACAGCCGTCGGCGCCGATGACCGCACTCGCGCCGACTTCCACGGCGTCGGGATTGGACGCCGATCGGCCGCCCATGTCATGTTCGGTCTGACGATACTGGAAGCGGCCAGAACCGACCGCCTGGGAGCTCGTCAGGTTCACCGACCAAAGCCCGCCGGCTCCATTGTAAAACGTCCCCGGCGCCGTGTTCGCCCATCGCCCCGCGGAATCCGCCGGCACGCCGAGATCCCGTGTGGAGCCATCGGGCAGAAGAGCCCGCCACCCCGGCCCGCCCTCCGCTGCTTCGCCCCAGACCATCGGGGTCCGACCGACCCAACCCGCCCGGACGATCGGAATGCGTTCGCCCGTTTCAAGGATTACGGGCGCCGCATCGGTGATGGGCAGCGGGTGCGCGCGGCCGCTGTCACGATCGATCTGCGTCAACGAACCTTCCGTCCACGTGCCGCCCAAAGCTCTGTCGAAGACCAGCAGCCGCCGCGAATCCGGCGACCAGGCCAGCAGGTGGGAGAGCAGGTCCCGCTCCGGCAAGGGGTCCTGAAGCGCGCCCGTCGCCAGATCGACGATCTGAAGTCGACGACGACGATTGGGCGTGCCGATCTTGGCCGGACCAGCGGGAGGCGACTGGATATCCTCCCCATTGACGAGAAGCGCGCAGCTGCGGCCGTCCGGCGAAAGTTCGAAGTCGATGATCTCGCCGCTCGCCCAGGTTTTCAGAGCGCCCGAAGACAGGGTCAGGCTCATCAATCGTTTCGGAGCCGCCTGGGGTCTCTGATCGCGCCCTGCCCCGCTGACGACCAGGGTCGCCGTCGGGCGTCGGCCTTCGATCGCCTCGTCCCAGAGCCGGCTCGTTCGCACCTGGGTCTGCGACCCGATCCTGAGCACGATCGGCAGATCTCCGTCAGCCCGGGCGACGAAGATCAGTTCATCGTCTGTCCTCCACGCCACGGAGCGCCCGACCTGCGAGTTTTCCGGAGTGACGTCGAGCCAGGACGCAGCCCCCGTCGCGAGCGTGACGATGCCGATCCGCCATTGCCGGTCATCGCTCAGGCGATAGACCACCATTCGTTTTCCATCCGGCGAGAACGGCCCCGCCTGATAGCCAAACGGATCATCCCGGCCGATGACCCGGGACAGGGCGCCGGAGGCGTCGTGGATTTCCAGGTCGGTGATGGCGACCCGGCTATAGTAGTCGATGTCGTAACGGGAGGCCGTGTCATAGGCGGCCTCGCGCTCCACGACGATCCAGCGGGCATCGGGCGAAATGCGGACGGCGCCGATCGCCTCCATGCCGAGCAGGTCGTCGATGGTGAAGGGCCGGCCGCCATCGGAAGCGGCGAAGGCTGCGCCACCTGAACCGGCAAGGACAGCTGCGGCGGCAAGCGCCTGCAAACAACGGCCTACCATTGCTTCGTGACCTGGAACGACACGAAACGGCCGAGCAGATCGGCGTTCGCCGCATCATAGCCGATCCCTTCCGGAGCGTCGTAGAAGGGCGGATCTTCATCCAGAAGATTCTGCACCGTGAAGGTGACGGCGACGCCCCTCAAAGGTCCGCCGTCCAGGTCCGGTTCAAAGCGAACCTGCGCATCCGTCGTCAGCCAGGCGTCGATACCGCGACCCGCCAGATCGCGGTAGGCGTCCACATAGTTCCAGGCCAGGCTGGCCGCCCAGGGTCCTCGCGACCACTCCCCCGAAGCCCGTCCGCGAAGTCCCACCGGAAAGTTAGGACGGTCGAGCACGTCGACGGCCGGCGAGGTCGGGGTCGCCCGGGTCTCGAACCCAATCAGCTTCGAGAGGCTCGCATTGAGCTGGAAGGCGTTCGCCCCCCGGCTGAAGCCGTATCGCCCGGTCAGGTCCACGCCTTCGACGACGACGCGGTCGGTGTTGACGTAGCGCGCATCGACCACGGCTCCGTAGGCGTCGGCAGGAAACTGGGTCGCGAAGCTGGTCGTCGGCCGATCGAGAAGGCCCTGCACATAGGCGCGGTCGTTCGCGTCGCCGCCGGGGTTTACGAACCGCACGAAGGGGGCCAGGGCGGGGTCGGTGAGAATGGTCAGGATGCTCTCGAGAGCCGGCTGTC
>Ga0265296_1000834_pt1 | contig 40711 bp, 40 predicted proteins | sample MunlanPumphouse1_FD_189073 | JGI IMG/M metagenome (GOLD analysis project Ga0265296, IMG submission 189073) | Groundwater microbial communities from a municipal landfill in Southern Ontario, Canada - Pumphouse #1 | ecosystem: Environmental > Aquatic > Deep subsurface > Groundwater | place... | reverse complement strand
CGCTTGCCGTCGCTGCCAGCCTTGATTTCCAGGTTGCTGGGCTTCTTCAATTCCTGCCAGTTCCGGATATTGACAGTCATGGATTTCCCTTTGCTTTGGGCGGGACGGGTGGGGGTCGGCCACCTGTCCCGCGAGGATTTTTATACGGGCAACGCTCCGGCGGAGCGTGCCCGAAAAAGGACGTCAGACGCGGCGGCGCTTGGCCGGGCGGACGCCATTGTGCGGGATCGGCGTCACGTCGCGGATCGACGTGATGTGGAACCCGACAGCCTGCAGCGCGCGGAGAGCCGATTCACGACCCGCACCCGGGCCCTTGACTTCGACTTCCAGCGTCCGGACGCCATGTTCGGCGGCCTTCTTGCCGGCGTCTTCGGCGCAAACCTGCGCCGCATACGGGGTCGACTTGCGGCTGCCCTTGAAGCCCATCATGCCGGCGCTCGACCAGGCAATCGCATTGCCCTGCGCGTCGGTGATGGTGATCATCGTGTTGTTGAAGGTCGCGTTGACGTGGGCGACGCCCGACGAGATGTTTTTGCGTTCGCGCCGACGAAGGCGCTGCGGTTCACGAGCCATGATGTATTCCTAACCTAAATCCTGAATGGCCGGTGGCGGGCAATGCGCCGCTGCCCCGGCAGGGGAAATAAGGAAGCGCGCCCGGCTGGACGCGCTCATACCTTACTTCTTCTTACCGGCGATCGCCTTGGCCTTGCCCTTGCGGGTGCGCGCATTGGTGTGCGTGCGCTGGCCGCGGACCGGAAGGCCCTTGCGATGACGCAGGCCGCGATAGCAGGCGAGGTCCATCAGGCGCTTGATGTTCATCGCCGTGTTGCGGCGAAGATCACCCTCGACCGTGTGGTCGGCGTCGAGCGTTTCGCGGATCTGCAGGATTTCGGCATCCGAAAGATCCTGAACGCGACGCGTGTGGTCGATGCCCAGCTTGTTGGCGATGTCGACAGCGCTCTTGCGACCGATGCCGTGGATGTAGGTGAGCGCGATGATTACGCGCTTGTTGGTGGGCAAATTGACGCCCGCAATGCGTGCCATAGGTAACTTTCTCCTGCTCCACGGGGCCGTAGGCAATCGGCCCCATCTCAAAGCGTCTGATTTTCCAACGCAAAAAACGGACCACGATGCGCACAGGGCGCTTCGCCGTCCGGTCAGGCTGTCGGAATGGACGCGCAACTAAGGTGAGTCGGGCCGATTGTCAAGCGAAGTGCGGTGGTTTGAAGCCGTGGATCACCGCTCAGGATGGCGATGTAAGAGCCACCGCGCGATCATGCAAGCGGTCGACGACGGCGGCATGGATTCCGGGAGCGCAGGCGATGACGCCGAAGGCTTGCGCGCGCGGCGTGTTGAAACGCAAGGGCGCGCCGAACGCGTCGGTCACTGTGGCTCCGGCCTCGGCCGCGATCAGCGCCGCGGCGGCGACGTCCCATTCGAAACCCCAGCGCAGCGTTGCGACGAGATCGGCGCGGTCGTCGGCGACGAGCGCCATGCGCAGCGCAATGCTGTTTGGCTTGGTGACGATGACCAGATCGCTGTCGACCTTGGGCAGCGCATCGGCGGGAACGCGCGATCCGGCGAATGTCGTGCGCTGGCTGGCGTGCAGCGTTTCGCCGTTGAGCAGCGCGCCCTGACCCTTTTGCGCGACCCACAATTCGTCGAGCGCGGGGGCGTAGAGGATGCCGAACTCCGGCGTGCCGTCGATCACGAGCGCGACCGACACGCACCAGCCCGGGCGGCCGCGGATGAAATCGCGCGTGCCGTCGATCGGGTCGACGCACCACATCGCGCGGCACGACAGGCGCGCTTCATTGTCGGCGGTCTCTTCGGACAGCCAACCGGCTTCGGGCACCATCGCGCCGAGCACCGCCTTCAGCCGCGCATCGACCGCGAGGTCGACATCGCTGACCGGATTGTCATGCGACTTGTTCCAGACATTGACCGCTTGCCCCTCGCCGCGCCAGCGCGCCATCGCCATGTCGCCGACTTCGCGCGTTGCGGCGATCGCGGCTTCGAGGTTGCGGCCGGGCATCGGCGCCGGTCCCTAGCTCGACGCGACGGTCATGCCGTCGATGCGCAGCGTCGGCGCGTTGGTGCCATGACGGAATTCGAGGTCGTTGGCGGCGACGAGCGCCGCGAACATGTCGATCAGATTGCCCGCGATGGTGAATTCGGCGATAGGCCCGGCGAGCGCGCCATCCTTGATCAGGAAGCCCGAAGCGCCGCGGCTGTAATCGCCCGTCACCGGATTGACGCCGTGGCCAATCAGCTCGGTGATATAGACGCCATCGGCGATGCCTTCCATCAGCGCCGCGGGCGTCACGCTGCCCGCCGCAAGGTGCAGGTTGCTCGCGCCCACGCCCGACGCGCCGCCGCCGCGGCTCGCATGGCCGGTCGGCGTCAGGCCGAGCTGCTTCGCCGATGCGGTGTCGAGCAGCCAGCCGGTGATCTTGCCATCGGCGACGAGGTCGCGCGCCGCAGTCGGCAGCCCCTCTCCGTCGAAAGCGCGGCTGCGTAGGCCCCGCGCGCGGTGCGGCTCGTCGCGAATGATAATGCTTCTGTCGAACAGCGTCTGCTCTTCCTTGCCAAGCAGGAAGCTGGTCCCGCGCGCGATCGCGGGCCCGGCGATCGCGCCGAGCAGATGGCCGACGATGCCGCCGCTGACGCGCGGATCGAGCAGCACGGGAAGCTTGCCGTTCGGCGCCTTGCCGGGGTTCAGCCGCGCGACGGCGCGGGTGCCGGCCCGGTTGCCAATGGCGGCGGCGCTTTCGAGGTCCGACAAATGGTGCACGCTGTGCCAGCCATAGTCGCGCTGCATGTTCGCGCCTTCGCCCGCGATGACGCTCGCCGACAGGCTGTGGCCGCTCGACCCGTAACCGCCGGCAAAGCCGTGGCTGGTGGCGAGGGCGAAACGCGTGCGGCTGTGGCTCGCGCTGCCGCCTTCGCTGTTCGTGACGCCCGCGACGGCGCGCGCGGCTTCCTCGACTGCGAGGGCCGCTTCGCGCAGCGCCGCAGGGTCGGCTCCGCTGCTATCGTCGAGGTCGAAATCGGGGATGGCGCCCTTGAACAACAGCTCTTCGGGCGCGAGCCCGGCATAGGGGTCCTCGGGGGCCTCGCGCGCCATCGCGACGCAGCGCTCGACCAGCTTGGCGAGCTCGCCCGCGTCCATGTCGGCGGTCGATACGCTCGCGCTGCGCTGGCCGACAAAGACGCGCAGCGAAATGTCCTGCCCCTCGGACCGCTCGACATCCTCGAGCGCGCCGAGCCGCATCGAGACCGACGTCGCGGCATTGCAATAATAGAGCGCGTCGGCGGCATCGGCGCCGGCTTTCGCGGCGGCGTCGCACAACATCTGCGCACGATCGAGGGCTTCGGAAACGGTCAGCATGGCCGCGCCCTATACGGCGCGCGGCAAAAAATCAAAACCAGCGCTGAAAAAGGGTCAGTTCGCGATCTTCGCGATGGCGTCGGTGGCGGCCATCGCGCCGCTGATCCACAGGAAGGGCAGCGTGAGCGCCGCGACCCACAGGCGGCGGACGTCGCGGCGGAAGCGCGCGTGAAGGCCCCAGCTCGCGAGCGCCTGACGGCTGAGGCGATACCAGTGCCGTTCGGTCGAGCGCGCGACGGGAAGCGCGAGCACGAGCAGCATGATCAGTGCCACGACGATGAAAGCAGACGGCGCCCCGGCGGCGACCGCACCCATCACGAGCCAGATCTGCAAGGCGGCGAAGGCGAGGAGGGCGGTGGCGGCATGCCACGTCATTCGGCGACCCAGACTCCGTGCCGGCGGCACGCTGACGGTCGTGCGCCTCCATAGGCGCGGTCCAAATGCTGATGCCATGTTACAGCCCCCTAGGCTGGCGATTCCCAGAACCGCACGTTTTGCCCCAAAAATTCCCAAGTCAAGACAGCTTGCCAGCGATTCGTTAATTTTTGCACTCGGTTCGGCGCGGATTTGCAACCAAATCGCGTTGGACTGCCAAAATGCTACAAAAGCGGCCATATTCATCGCCTTATCGGCTCACAAATGCGGTCAATGGTCGAGCGATGTGCGCGGTTCATCGACTTGCTTCCGGAGCTGGCTGCGGTAGCGTCTAGGTCCTGTCCGTCCATTTCAGAAAACCGGGGAAATCCATCATGCGTCATCTCGCCGTTCTGGCCGCCCTTGCCTTGCCCTTTGCACCCGCGCTGGCGGCCGCGGGAGAGACGCCGGCCGCCGAACCGAAGCCCGCCGCGCTTGTCGCCGACGGTGTGCCCGCGGTGCCTGCGGCGCTGGCGGCGGCGACCCGGCCCTATCTCGAATATCGCACCGCGGCCTTTGTCGGCTGGAACCCCGCCGACCGGTCGATGCTTGTCGCGACGCGTTTCGGTAACACGGCACAGCTTCACCGCGTCGCGCGGCCGCTCGGCGCGCGCGAGCAGCTGACCTTCGAGGCCGAACCGGTTTCGCATGGCGGCTGGGCGCCCGGGACCGGCGATGTGATGCTGATCGAAAAGGACATCGGCGGCAGCGAATTTTATCAGATTTTCGCGATGAAAGATGGCCGGCTGACGATGCTGACCGACGGCAAGAGCCGCAATTCGCTCGACGCGTGGAGCAAGGATGGCAGCCTCGTCGCTTTCACCTCGACCCGCCGCAACGGCCGCGACAATGACATCTATGTCATGAACCCGCGCGACCCCGCGTCGGCGCGGCTGGCCGGGCAGGTCGACAGCAACGGCTGGTCGGTCGCAGGGTTCGCGCCCGACCAGAGCTGGGCGCTCGTCCAGCGCTCGGCGTCGGTCGAAAAAACCGACCTGTTCCGTCTCGACCTTGCGAGCGGAAAGATGACGCCAGTCGGCAATCACGGAAAGAAGATCGCTTTCAGCAGCGCCTCCTTCGCGCCCGATGGCACGATCTGGGTGGCGAGCGACGCCGGCAGCGACGTGCAGCGCCTCGGCACGCTCGATCCGGCGACCGGCGCGTTCACGCCGCGCGGCCCTGCGGAAAAATGGGATGTCGAAGCGTTCGACATCTCGGGCGACGGACGGTTCATTGCCTATGCGGTCAACGAGGCGGGCGTGAGCCGGCTGCGCGTGCTCGACGTCGCGAGCGGCCGGGTGCGCACGGTCGATGCGCTGCCCGCGGGCGTCATCGGGCATATCGACATCGCGCCGTGGGGCGCGATCGGCATCGGTTTCACGTCGGCGCGCAGCGCGGCCGATGCCTATGGTGTGGACCCCGAAACGCTCGCGGTGACGCGCTGGACGCAGAGCGAGACCGGCGGGCTGGATGTCGCGCGCAACGTCGAGCCCGAGCTGGTGAGCATCAAAAGCTTCGACGGCACCGGGATGTCGGGGTTTCTCTATCGCCCCGATCCTGCGAAATTTCCGGGTAAACGGCCGCTGATCATGCACGTCCACGGCGGGCCCGAAAGCCAGTGGCGCCCCGAATATCTCGGCAGCACCAACTATATCGTCAATGAGCTGGGGGTCGCCTATTTCTATCCGAACGTCCGCGGCTCGACCGGTTATGGCAAGCGCTTCGTCGGGCTCGACAACGGGCCGTTCAAGCGCGAGGACAGCGTCAAGGACATGGGGGTGTTCCTCGATGTTCTCGCCAAGGACACGCGGCTCGACGCGTCGCGCTTCGGCCTGACCGGGCGCAGCTATGGCGGGTATATGTGCTACGCCGCCGCGACGCATTTCGCCGACAAGCTGCGCGCGAACCTCTGCGTCGTCGCCATCTCCGACTTCGTGACCTTCCTCGAGAATACGCAGGAATATCGCCGCGATCTGCGCCGCGTCGAATATGGCGACGAGCGTGATCCGGCGCAGCGCCGGAAGCTGACGGAAATCTCGCCGCTCACGCGCGTTGCCGACATTCGCAAGCCGCTGTTCGTCGTCACCGGCGCCAACGACCCGCGCGTCCCCGCGTCCGAGGCGGATCAGGTCGTGGCCGCGGTGCGCAAGGGGGGCGGCACCGCCTGGCATCTGGTGGCGACGAACGAAGGGCACCAGTGGGGCAAAAAAGAGAATGTGGACTACACATTCTGGTCTTCGCTGCTCTTCTGGCGGACATATCTGCTGAACTGACGGCGGGCGTCACCCTCCGGCGAATGCCGGGCGCGACCGCTCGCCGGAAAGCCGGTTCAGTGCTTCGGCGGGGTTGGTAGCGGTGCCGCGTCGGCTTCGTCGGGGGCGGTCTGCGCGGTGGCCTGGCCACTCGCCTGACGCTCAAGCTCCTCGGCCGCCTTCTGCCGTTCGGCGAGTGCGCGTTCTTCGGCAACCACCGCGGCTTCGACTTCGTCCGATGCCGCATCGATGCCCGCGATGCGCTTGGCGCGTTCGTCGGCGATCATCGCCTGCCAGTCGGTCTTGTTCGCCGCCTGGCGTTCGGCCTTCGCGCCGGCGAGCAGTGCTTGCGTACAGCCGGTGAAGCCGCCGAGGCCGGTCGGCGAGCAGCTGTCGGTGCCAAAGCGGCCGACGCGTTCGAGCGCGACGACCTTGTTCGCCCATGCCTCGTTGCGCACGTCGAGCGGATTGCCCCGCAGCATTTCGGGAACGCGATAGCGCTCGGTTTCGGGCAGGCGGTTACAGACGACGATCTCGTCGGGGCTCGACTGTTCGCACTTGTCGTTACCGTAAACGATGACCTGGTTGATCTTTTCGGCATCGACGGTCTGCTGCTGTGCCGCCGCGGGCATGGCGGCGGCACTGCCGACGAGAATCAACGCGAACAGGGGGAGGCGGGTCATCGTATCTTCCTTTGTCGTTTCAGGCGGCATGGCAGCCACTATCTGCATCCGCCGTGAACGGCGTCGGCGCTTATTCTATCAGATACGTTTCGACAGCGCGATGGCTGCACGGCAGCCTGCGCGGATCGCAAAGCTCAGGACCGGGTAGCCGGGGGCGCTCTCGGCACCCGCCGCAAGCGCGGCTTCCTTATGCTCCAGCTCCTCGGCGCGGAATTCGTCGACCGCGGCGCTGAGTTCGGGATCGCTGTCGCCCAGTTCGTCGAGCTGGTGCTGGTAATGGCGGTCGATTTCGGTTTCGACCGCGGCGGTGCACGCCATCGCGGCGCGCGGGCCCATCGCGGCGGTCACCGCGCCCAGCGCGAAGCCCGCGACGTTCCAGAAGGGCTGGAGCGCGGTCGGGCGCACGCCGCGCTTGGCGATCATGTCGTCGAAGAATTTGCGGTGGCGCTCTTCCTGTTCGGCCATATGCGCGATCTCGCGCGCCATCGGGTGGCGGTCGCCCATCACCGCGAGCTGGCCGGCATAGATGCGCGTCGCGCCATATTCGCCCGCCTGGTCGACGCGGATCATCGATGCGGTACGTTTATTGGTCATGCCGCCGATGTGGTCTTCCGGCGCAGCAAGGTCAAGACGAACGCGGCGGCGCCGAGCGAGAAGATCGCGTTGAAGCCCGCGAGCGAGATGCCCAGCAGCGTCCACTGCGCGGTGTCGCAGCGGATCAGCGGCGCGTTCATGATCGAATCGAGCGACACGGGTCCAGCAGCGCCGGTCGCGCAGGTGGTGACGCCTTCCCAAAAGCCATATTCGACCCCGGCGTGAAAGATGCCGATCGCCCCGCTGATTGCGATCGCGACGGCGGCGAGCAGGGTGAGCGCGCGCATCGCCTTGTCATTGCCGCGGAGGAGCAGCGCGAGCAGCGCCAGCACGATCGCCGCCTGATGCGGCCAGCGCTGCCAGTAACACATCTCGCACGGGTGTAGGCCAAAGCCATATTGCGACACGAGCGCGCCGCCATAGAGCAGCAGCGGCGCGAGGAACGCGACGACGGGCGCGGAAAGTCGCGAGTTCAGCATGTCCCGCGCCCCTTAGTTGCGCGCAGTCGGCTTGGCGGGCTTGACCGGCGGTTTGCCGCTTTGCGCCATGCGCGGCGCAACCGGGCCGATGCGGCCGATCGTCTGGAGCGCATAGTGAAGCTGAAAGTCCTCGATGCCCTTCGCCTTCAGTTCGGCGGCGGTCGCGGTGAAGCGCGGGTCGGCCTTTTCGTCCTTTTCGAGCAGGCCGTTATCGACCTTCTTTTCGTTGACGAGGTGACGGCGCAGGTCGCTTTCACGGAACTTCGGCCGCGACGCATAATCGGGGTCGGAGATCTGCGGCACGCGGATATCGGGCTCGATCCCGCCTTCCTGCACGCTGCGGCCCGACGGGGTGTAATAGCGCGCGGTGGTCAGGCGCAGCGCGGTGGTGTCGGTCAGCGGCAGCACCGTCTGCACCGATCCCTTGCCGAAGCTGCGTTCGCCCATCACGACCGCACGGTGCTGGTCCTGCAGCGCGCCCGCGACGATTTCGGAGGCCGAGGCCGATCCCGAGTCGATCAGCACGACGACCGGCGCGCCGCCGGCCAAGTCGCCGGGTTCGGCAAAATAGCGTTCGATGTCGCCTTTCTTGCGGCCGCGCTGCGAGACGATCTCGCCGCGTTCGAGGAACAGGTCGCTGATCCCGACGGCTTCGTCGAGCAGCCCGCCGGGGTTCGAGCGCAGATCAAGGATCCAGCCGCGCGGTTTCTTGCCGAGCGATTTTTCGACCGCCATCATCGCGGCCTTGAGGTCTGTGGTCGCGTCGGCCGAGAAGCTGGCGACGGTCAGCACCCCGACATCGCCGCTGACTTCCCACTTCACGGGCTTCAGGTCGATGATCTCGCGCGTCAGCGTCATCTCGATCGGCTTGTCCTGGCCTTCGCGAACGACGGTGATCCCGATCTCGGTGCCCGGACGCCCGCGCATCTGTTCGACCGCCTCGTCGAGGGTCAGGCCGAAGATCAATTCCTTGTTGATGTGGGTGATATAGTCGCCGGCCTTGATCCCCGCCTTGGCGGCCGGGGTGTCGGCGGTCGGCGCGATCACCTTCACGACGCCGTCTTCCATCGTCACCGACAGGCCGAGCCCACCATATTCACCGTCGGTCTGGGTGCGCAGGTTCGAGAAGCCGCGCGCGTCGAGATAGCCCGAATGCGGGTCGAGGCTCGCGAGCATGCCGTTGATCGCACCCTCGATCAGCTTCGAATCGTCGACGGGTTCGACATAGTTGGATTTGACCTCGAGATAAACGTCCATGAAGCGCGAAATTTCTTCCTGCGTCTTCGAATCGACGGTCGCCATCGCGCCGGTCGCGAGCGGAACGAGCGCCAGCGTCGAGAGCGCGGCAGCGCCCTGCCACAAGGCGAAGCGGCGCTTCGGGGACGCGGTGATCTTGGTCGATTCGGTCATGGGCGTCTTTCAGTCACGCGAGAGCAATCCCGCCTTATAATCCCCGGCACGCCATCCTCCTACGCAAATTTGCGGGCGTCAAGCGGTGCTTCCCTATGCGAGACAGCGGCCGAACGAGCGATTAACGGTGCCGTTCAGCCGATCATCGCGACAATATCGACGGGGCGGCCGGCGCGGCGAAGCTCGACCGTGATGCGGCTGTCGTCCGATCCGGCGCGGCCGATCGGCGCCCCCGCGTCGAGCGTGTCGCCGACCCCGACCGACAGCGCGATCATCCCGGTCAGCAGCGACACCCAGCCGCCGCCATGGTCGATGATGACGATCTTGCCATAGCCGCGATAGTCGCCCGCAAAGCCGACGCGGCCGGGGGCGGGGGCGACGACCTGGCCGCCCGGGCGCGCCGCGATCGTCACGCCGCGCGAGCGCACGCCGCTTTCGTTGACTTCGCCCAGCCCCGCGACAATGCGCCCGACGACGGGCAGGCGGTACGCGCCCTCGGCCAATTCGGCTTCGGCCGCGGCGGGCGGCGCGGCACTGGTGACGCGGCCCGCGGGATTACGCGGACGCGGCAGCGGGCCGGCGAGCTGCGCGAGTTCGGCGCGCACCGCGCTGTCGGCTTCGAGCGAGTCCATCAGGTCGACGATGTCGCGCGCCTTTTCGCCGAGCCCGAGCGCGCGGTCGGCCTCAAGCTGCGCGCTGCTCATCAGCTCGCGCGAGCGCAGCCGGCCTTCATTTTCGAGCCGCGTGAGCGCGTCGCGACGCTGCGCGAGCTGCGTCTTGCTAGCCGAAAGCGCCTTCAACGCGATCGCCTGCTGCTGCCGCACCGTCTGCAACGCCCCGAGTTCGCGCCGCGCCCCGGCGGTGCGGCGCTCGATCACCGGCATTGCGGCGTCGATCACCGCGCGCGCGTGGACCATGTCGGTCAGCGATCCCGGCTGCGCGAGCACGCTGACGGGTGGCTGGCGGCTCAGTTGCTGGAGCGAGGCGGCGAGTTCGAGCAAGGGTTGCTGCTGCTGCGCCAGCCGCGCGCGCTGACCCGCGAGACGGCGGCTCACGAGCGCGACGCGCGCTTCGCCGGCGCTGATGTCGGCCTCGGCCGACTGAATGCGCGCGGCGAGCGCTGCGCTGCGCTTCTTCAGCCGGTCGGCCTCGCTGCTCGCCGCCACCGCCTGTTTTTCGAGCAACGCGCTGCGTGCCATCGCCGCCGCCGACTGCTGCTTGGCATCGAGCAGCTGCGTGCGCTCGCGCGCCGCGATCGCCTGCGGATCGAAGATGTCGCTCTGCGCCAGCGCGAGCGCCGCGCCGCCGAAAACGGCTGCGATAGCCAGGACGGCGAATGCGCGCCTCACTGGCGCCCTTCGCGGTGATAGGGGTGGTTCGCGACGATGCTCGTCGCGCGCCACAATTGTTCGGCGAGCATCGCGCGCGCCATCAGATGCGGCCAGGTCGCGCGGCCGAACGCGATGACCTTGTCGGCGCCCTCGCGCTCCTCGGGCGTGAAACCGTCGGCGGCGCCGAGGCAGAAGCGCGCCTCGCGCACCCCGCCGTCGCGCCATTTTTCGAGCAATTTGGCAAATTCGAGCGACGACATCTGGTCGCCGCCCTCGTCGAGCAAGATGGTGCGGCTATTCTCTGCCGCGGCGGGCATGCGCCCGCCGGTGTCCGGAAGCTCGGAAATCTTCTGCGCCCAGGTCACACGCTTCATATAGCGCTCGACCAACTCGGCCTCGGGCCCGCGCCCGATGCGCCCGCGCGCGATGATGTGCAGCAACATGAGCGTCCGCCTAGCCGGGTGGCGGGGCGGACGTCAATTTGCCGCGGTAACCGGCGGCGCGTCGCCGAACGACCACATGCGCTCGAGGTTGTAGAAGCTACGCACCTCGGGGCGGAACAGGTGGACGATGACATCCCCCGCATCGAGCAGCACCCAATCGGCATTGGGCAGTCCTTCGACGCGAACCTGGCGGCCCGCTTCCTGCTTGATCCGCTGTGCCAGTTTCTCGGCGATCGCCGAGACATGGCGCGTCGACCGGCCGCTCGCGATCACCATATGATCGGCGATGCTGCTTTTGCCGGCAAGCGGGATGGAGATGGTTTCCTGGGCCTGGTCCTCATCCAGCTGGTGGAGGATCAGCGCGTGGAGCGTATCCACGTTATCGCCAGAAGGCTTTGGGGCGGATGCGGCGCCGTTGGCGGCATCCTGGGTTGCGGAGATCAAATGCGTCCTTTCCTAGTCGGGTCCACAAGACGCGAACGGGTCAGCGGGTCGCGCAAGGCGCGGCCTTCATAGCGTTCGAACCAGCGGGGGTTGGCCTGCCGTATCGCAGTTGCGGATCGCACATCGGGCGAAAATCGCAGGAACACGAGGGCGGGCGGTCTCCAGTCCGTCCAATGTAATTTCTGGTCCACGGGCCGGACGAAGCGCCGAAGCCAACCCATCGCACGTCTTGCATGGGCGCGGTCATTATAGCCCGGACGCGCGATAACCGCAATCGGCATGAGACGTGCGATCCCCCGCCAGTCGCGCCATTGGGGCAGCTGGACCAGATTATCGGCCCCCATGATCCAGATAAACTGGCGATCAGGGTAGCGGCGCACGAGCTTTTTGAGCGTATCGATCGTGTAGCGCGTGCCGAGTTCTGCCTCGATTCCCGTCGCGCGAATCGGCGAGCGCCGGGCTATGCGCTGCGCCGAGGCGAGGCGGGCGGGGAGCGAGGCCATCCCCTTTGCAGGCTTCAACGGATTGCCCGGTGAGACGAGCCACCAGAGCTCGTCGAGGCCGAGTGCCTCGATGGCATTGAGGCTGATCGCCCGATGCCCGCCATGAGCGGGATTGAAGCTGCCGCCGAGGAGGCCGGTGGGGATCATGGGAGCTTGGGTCTTTCGCCCATGACGACCTGAGGCATGATATCGCAATATCTATTCGGCGCGCCCGCTTGGCGAGCCTTCGTACCTAAAAGCGTGAATGCCTCTTCCGACACTTTATCGTAGACCGCATCTAGCCGCGCCGAGACACGCTTCTCGCACATCGGGGCAAATGGCGTCGCCGCAACGCAACCGTTGAACAGGATCAATTCGGCGGTCGAGAAGCTTTCGGATATGGCATGATCTTGAATGGTCTGATTGACCTGACGCTCGGCGAGCATTCGGTGCGTCGACAAAATTTCGTCCAGCGATGGTTGCCGGTCTTCACGAAGACTGGATTGCGCCGGCGGGGTGTCACTCGGGAGGAGCGTCGCGCCCTTCAAAACAAAGCAACTGGGGTCGTATAACATCGTCAGATAGAAGGGTTCTCGCGTTTTGGCCGAAATCTTTGAATCATCGATCGTGTTGGCAAAGCGGGTCACCAGCAACCAGCGTGCCGTTTCTTCACCTTGCCCATCGCTCGCATGCAGCACGAGGATCGTATCGCGGACCACCAGCCAGCAATATGGCGTGGCAGCGATCAGCAGAAGAAGTGCTGCCCAGCGGAGCCAGTTCGCGAACTGCTTACGCCTGATGGCCGTCAAGGCCGGACCTGTCCCGTACCGCGCACCAGCCATTTATACGTCGTCAGCCCTTCGAGCGCGACGGGCCCCCGTGCATGCAGCCGCCCCGTAGCGATGCCGATTTCGGCGCCGAGGCCGAATTCGCCGCCGTCGGCGAACTGGGTCGAGGCGTTGTGCATGACGATCGCGCTGTCGACGCCTGACAGGAAGCGTTCGGCGGTCGCGGCATCCTCGGTGACGATCGCGTCGGTGTGCTTGCTCGAATGCGCGTCGATATGCGCGAGCGCGCCGGCGAGGCCGTCGACCATGGCGATCGACACGATCGCGTCGAGATATTCGGTGTCCCAGTCGCCGGCCGACGCCGCGTCGACATGCGGGCTCAGCCCCACGACGCCCTTGTCGCCGCGCACTTCGCAGCCCGCCTTGACCAGCGCATCGACGATCGCGAGCGGCGCGGAATAAGCGCGGTCGATCAGGATCGTCTCGGTCGCGCCGCACACGCCGGTGCGGCGCATCTTGGCGTTGACTGCCAGATCGACCGCCTTGGCGGGATCGGCCGCACCATCGATATAGAGGTGATTGATCCCGTCGAGATGCGCGAGCACGGGCACGCGCGCCTCGTCCTGCACGCGCGCGACGAGGCCCTTGCCGCCGCGCGGGATGATGATGTCGATCAGCCCCTGCGCGCGCAGCATCGCGCCGACCGCGGCGCGGTCCTGCGTCGGGACGAGCTGCACCGCGTCGGCGGGCAGCCCTGCCTCGACCAGCCCCGCCGCGAACGCTGCGTGGATCGCGCGGTTCGAATGCACCGCCTCGCTGCCGCCGCGCAGGATCACGGCGTTGCCCGACATCAGCCCGAGCGCCGCCGCGTCGGCGGTCACATTGGGCCGGCTTTCATAGATGATGCCGACGACGCCGAGCGGCACGCGGACGCGGCTCAGCACGAGCCCGTTGGGCCGCGTCACGCGGTCGATTTCGGCGCCCGACGGGTCGGGGAGCGCTGCTACATCGCCGATCGCGTCGGCGATAGCGGCGAGCCGGCCCTCGTCGAGCCGCAGCCGGTCGAGCATCGCGCCCGACAGGCCGTTCGTTTGTCCCGCCGCCATATCCTCGGCATTGGCGGCCAGGATGTCCGCCGCCCGCTTGCGAATTTGCGCTGCCGCCGCAACCAGTCCGGCCGCCTTGTCCACCGTCGGCGCCAGCGCGAGCACTTTCGATGCGGCGCGCGCGCGCGCGCCGATGTCGGCGATCAGGGCGGCGGCATCGCCGGGCATCGGCGGGGCGGAGAGGGCTTCGGCGTTCATGCGCTCGCCACTATCACGTTTTACCTGACCCCCGAAAGTCCCGTTGCGCGCTGCCTCGCGCGCCTTTAGGCAGGGCGCCATGAGCGGGGACATCGAAGGCATCGGGACGGCGGTAACCGCCGGGCTGGCAGGGCATGCGGTCGAGCCGCGACATGGCGTCGGCACAGGCGTGGCACATGCCGGCGCGCGCTGCCTCAACTGCGGAACAACGCTGGCGGGTTCGCACTGCCATTATTGCGGGCAGCGCGCCGACGTGCATCGCAGCTTCGGCGCGATCGGGCACGATCTGGTGCACGCGATCTTCCATTTCGAAGGCAAGATCTGGAATACGCTGCCTTTGCTTGGTTGGCGGCCGGGCGACCTGACGCGGCGCTATATCCATGGCGAGCGCGCGCGTTTCATCTCGCCGCTGGCGCTGTTCTTGTTCGCGGTTTTCCTGACCTATGCCGTGCTTGCGATCGTCGGCAGCGGCGGCGGGGTCGGTGAGGGGATCGCCAAGGCGGCGGCCGAGCAGACGCGCTCGAACGCGCTTAAGGAGAGTTTCGAGGCAGAGGTCACGCGCGTCGACGCCAGCCTCGCGGCAAAGGACCTTAAGGCCGCCGACCGGAAGCTGCTCGTCGAAGAGCGCGAAACGCTTCAGAAAAGCGCCGACTATCTTGGCGTCGCGCGCAGCCTCAGCAATGAAGAGCGCGACAAGGGGCCGGCCGTAGTCGAGGATCCCGCCAAGCAGATGATGACCAGCGTCGAATTCCTCTCGCGCACCAAGGTCAACACCGGCGTCCCGTTCATCGATCATGGGCTGGAAAAGGCGATCGCGAACCCCGCGCTCGTGCTCTACAAATTACAGGCGAACGCGTATAAATTCGCGTGGGCGCTGATCCCGTTGTCGCTGCCCTTCATGTGGCTGCTCTTTCCATTCAGCCGCCGCTTTCACACCTATGACCATTTCGTCTTTGTCACTTATTCGATCAGCTTCATGCTGCTGTTGTTCGTCGTCGTGCGCCTGCTCAACCTGACGATATTCGGCGATGTCGCGACGGCGTTCGCGATGATCTATGTGCCTTTCCACATGTATCGCCAACTGCGCGGCGCCTATCGTTCGTCGCGCTTCGGCGCCCTCGTTCGCGCGACCTTGCTTCTCTTTTTCAGCCTGTACGCGGTCGTCATGTTCATGCTGCTGCTGCTCGCACTCGGGGTGATGGGATAGCACCCGAATCGTCACAAAGGCGGGGCAAAGACCCGGCCAAAGAGGAGGAGATTCGCGATGCATCATCATTGGGGCGAGATCGACCGGCGTCATCTGATCAAGCTGGGCACCGTCGGGCTGGCGGCGCTGTCGCTGCCAGGCGCGGCGCGCGCGATGATGGCGCAGGGCTTTACCCATGGCGTCGCGAGCGGCGAGCCGGCGCCGAATTCGGTGCTGCTGTGGACGCGCTATGCCGCGGCGAACGACGCGACGCTGACCGCCGAACTGTCGGAAAGCGCGGAATTCTCCAAGGTTGTGGCGGGCGGCAACGTCGTCGCGGCGGGCGAACGCGATCATACGGCAAAGCTGGTCGTCGATGGGCTGCGGCCCGGCCGGTGGTATCATTATCGCTTCATCGCTCCCGACGGCACCCGGTCGGTGACCGGCCGCACGCGCACCTTGCCACAGGGGTCGACCAAGGCGTTCAATCTGGCGCTCTTCTCCTGTTCGAACATGCCGTTCGGCTGGTTCAATGCCTATGGCCATGCGGCGGCGCGCGGCGACATCGACCTCGTCGCGCATGTCGGCGACTATCTCTACGAATATCCCGCCGGCGACTATCCCTCGGCGACGCTGGCGCTGCCCGGACGCGAGATCCAGCCGGCGCACGAGATCGTCGCGCTTGCCGATTATCGCCTTCGCTATGCCGCCTATCGCGCCGATCCCGACCTGCAGAAGTTGCACCAGCTGTTCCCGATGATCGCCCAATGGGACGATCATGAATTCACCAACGATGCGTGGAAGGGCGGCGCCGAAAACCATAATGAGGGCGAGGGCGACTGGGCGGCGCGGATGGCGGCCGCCGAACGCGCCTATCGCGAGTGGATGCCCGTCGCCGACACGCGCTGGCGGCAATATCAGGTCGGCGATCTCGCGACGATCTTCCTGCCCGAAACGCGCGTGGCGGCTCGCGACCGGCAGTTCGCGGTCGACGAGATCGTTGCCGATAGCGGCGACGCCGCGGCAAAACTCAAGCAGTTTGCCGAAACCGGATACCGCGACCCCGCGCGCCAGATGCTCGGTGCCGAGCAGGAGAAATGGTTGTTCGATGGGCTCGCCGCCTCGACCAAGGCAGGAACGCGCTGGCAGGTCTGCGCGCAGCAGGTCGTGATGGGCACGCTCTTCACGCCGCCCGAGACACGCGACTGGTTCGCGGGCGAACAGCCCGACTATGTCCGCCGCCGGGTCGAGGAGGGCCAGCTTGCGGCGAAAGCGGGCCTGCCGCTCAACCTCGACGCGTGGGACGGCTATCCCGCCGCGCGATCGCGCCTGCTCGCCGCCGCGCAGCGTGCCGACGCCGACCTCGTGACGCTGACCGGCGACACGCACAATGCCTGGGCCTTCGACCTCGCCGAGGACGGCCGGCCTGCGGGGATCGAGATCGCCGGACAGAGCGTCACGTCGCCGGGCTATGAAGGTTATATCAAGGGCGTGACCGATGAGGCGCGCGTCACCGCGCTGCGCCGCTCGTCGCCGCAGCTCCAATGGGCGAATACCGAGGATCGCGGCTATGTGACCGTGCAATTCTCTCCCGATCGGGTGACCGCGAACTGGCACAGCGTCGAAACGATCCGCGCGCGTTCGCTCGCATTGAAGGGCACGCACAGCATGACCGCGACACGCGGACGGCGCGTCTATAACGCCGCCTGATCGCCGCACGTCGGCGGCCACGACCGGTCGGGTTCGGGGCACCAGGTCGATCAGGAACATCTCGCCCGATCGCTCGCCATGCCGCTGCGCGAAGAGCAGCCGGTCGCCCTTGGGCGACAGCAGCGGCCCGACCTGGAACTGGCCGGGGTCGGCGGGAATGCGCCCGACCTCGATCCAGCGGTCGCCGTCGCGGCGGTAGCGATAGAGGTGCGACCGGTCGCCGCGATCGGACACGGTGATCATCGTCTTTCCGTCGCGCGAAATCTCCGCTTCCTACTCATAGGCTCCGGCGCTGTCCGGCGGGCCAAGGTTTGCGACCGTCCGTTCGCCCGGCCGGGCTTCGGTCGCGACATAAATGTCGCCGCCGCCCGCGCTGCCCGCGCGGCTCGATCCGAAATAAAGGCGGCCGCCGGGGAATCGGCGCGCGGCAGCAACTCGGCCGCAGGCGAGTTGACGGGTTCGGGCAGGCGCTGCGGTTCGCCCCAGTCGCCACCGGCGATGATGATTGTCAGCGCGGTCGACTGGCCGCTCAGCACCGCATGTCTCACCTTGTAATTCGCCTCGCGATAACGGCGGTCCGACAGGAAGACCGTGACTTTGACGAGATCCTGCAAGGTCATCCCGCCGGCGAGGAGCTGTTTTTCGATATTGTGCCAAACGAGCCGGCACTGGTCCTCGAAGCCGGCGGGCACCTCGTCCTTTTCGTCGATGGGAATCTGGCCGCTGACGAACAGCCATCGCGTCGGTGCCTCGACAAGATGCGCCTGCGCATAGGAAACGCCGGTGGGATTGATCGCGCGATTGGGCATGGCGGGCCTCGCTATTCCAAGGGACGGGACGGTCAGGCCCGCCAGCCCCCCGGCGCAGACGATGCGGCGCGAAGGATGGAGGGAAGGCAGGCCAGGCCGGTTCGCCGCCACATGTAATGCGAAAGCAAACGCCGGCTCCAGCGTCGAATGGGCGGCGGGACCGCCGCAATGGCGGCGCTTGACATTCATAACCACATGGTTATGAGAAAATGCATAGCCAGTGAGTTATGGATTATGATGCAACCCTCTCCCGATCTTCTCTTCAAGGCGCTCGCCGATCCCAGCCGGCGCGCGCTGTTCGAACGGCTCTGCCTGGACGGCGAGCAGACGGTCGGCGCGCTGACCGCGGGCGCGGGGATTTCGCAGCCCGCGGTGTCGAAACATCTCGGCATCCTCAAACAGGCGGGGCTGGTGCAGGGCCGACACGAGGGCCGGCAAACGCACTACAGCGCGCAGCAGCGCGCGCTCGCACCGCTGGTCGACTGGACCGGCCGCATGAACCGCTTCTGGGAAGCGCGGTTCGACGATCTCGAAGATTTGCTCAAAAGGATGGATCAATGACCGACACCGACGTGCGTACCGTGACCGTTGAACGCGAAATCCCGCACCCGCCCGAAAAGCTCTGGCGCGCGCTGACGCAGCAGCATCTGATCGAGGAATGGCTGATGAAGAACGACTTCGGCCTCGAACTCGGCCACCGCTTCCAACTGCGCGGCGACTGGGGCAATGTCGATTGCGAGATTCTCGACGTCGATCCCGGCCGGACCTTGTCCTACACCTGGAATTACGCGCACGACGATCCGGCCTACCGGCTCGACAGCACCGTGACCTTCACGCTCGAACCGACGCCCGCCGGAACGCTGCTGCGCATGGAGCAGATCGGTTTCCGTCCCGATCAGAAGCAGGCTTTTGGCGGCGCCAAGGGCGGCTGGAAGATTCACCTCGAAAATCTCGAGAAGGTCGTCGCGAGTCTCGACGCATAATCAAGCAGGGAGAGAGTTATGAACTGGAGTCTATGGATCCGGCAGTTTCACCGTTGGGTGTCGATCCTCTTTTCGGCGATCGTGCTCGCCATTTTCGTGACGCTCGGCCTGGGGTATGAGCCGGTCCAGTGGGTCTATTATCTGCCGTTGCCGCCGCTCTTCCTGCTGATATTCTCCGGCCTCTACATGTTTTTCAGGCCCTATTTCAGGAGGCGCGGCAGCGTTGCGGGCTGACCTCAGCTGTACGGCGGGGTGTCCTCGAACTCGGCAAACCACGGATAGTCGTTCGCGACGCTGACGGTGAAGTTCGCGGGGCGCTTTTCGAGGAAGCTCGACACGCCCTCGGCGGCATCGGCGCTGCGCCCGCGCGCGAAGATCGCGCGGCTGTCCCAGCGATGCGCGCTCATCGGGTGCGGCGCGCCGAGCATCCGCCACAGCATGTGACGGGTGAGCGCGACCGAGACCGGCGCACTGTGATCGGTCAGCTCGCGCGCCTTGGCGATCGCGGCGTCGATGAGCTCGCCGGGGGCGTGAACCGACTGGACGAGGCCCTTTTCATGCGCTTCGGCGGCGTCGATCAGCCGCCCCGAATAGCACCAGTCGACCGCATTTTGGATGCCAACCAGCCGCGGCAGGAACCAGCTCGACGCCGCCTCGGGCACGATGCCGCGGCGCGCGAAGGCAAAGCCGTAGCGCGCCGTCTCGCTCGCGAGGCGCGCGTCCATCGACAGCGTCATCGTCGCGCCGATACCAACCGCGGCGCCGTTGATCGCCCCAAGCACCGGCTTCTTGCAGTCGAAGATGCGCATCGACACGCGCCCGCCCGAATCGCGGATCAGCGGGTGCGACCAGTCGATCGTGCCGTCCTCGGCCACCGGGCTCGCCGCCATGCCCTCGGGCAGCAGCGCCGCCTTGTCGGTGCGCTTATCATAATCGAAAGTCGCGGCGCCCTGGCCGAGATCCGCTCCGGCGCAATAAGCGCGGTCGCCCGATCCGGTGAAAATCACCGCGCGCACGCCGTCGTCGGCGTCGCACTCGTCGAGCGCGGCGACAATCTCCAGCATCATCTGGGTGGTAAAGGCGTTCATCCGGTCGGGCCGGTGCAGGGTCAGCAGCGCGATGCCTTCGTGGCGGTCGAGGCGAATCTGGTCGAAGCTCATCTGTCTCTCCCTTGGTTGCGTGCATCGTTGCAAGCAAGCCAAAGGAGTGCAAGCTCTAGTTGACGTAAGCGTAAAGCGGAATCCTCCCTGTGCCGCAGGCATGGGGAGGGGGACCGCCGCGAAGCGGTGGTGGAGGGGCCGCAACATTGCGCCATGGCCCCTCCGTCAGCGGCTGCGCCGCTGCCACCTCCCCATCGCTTGCGACAGGGAGGATCAGTTGGCGACGTGACTGATGACGCGCCCGACCTTTGCCGCTATAGGCGCCCCATCGCCCCGGCGCCGCGCCTCCGTCTGAGTCGCTTTGCCGGGGTCATTCATTTGGTCCCGACAGAAAGTTTGCACGCCATGTCCCGTCGCCGCCAGATTTACGAAGGCAAAGCGAAGATCCTTTACGAGGGCCCCGAACCGGGCACGCTGATCCAGTATTTCAAGGACGACGCGACCGCGTTCAACGCCCAGAAAAAGGGCACGATCAGCGGCAAGGGCGTGCTCAACAACCGGATTTCGGAGCATGTCTTCACCTTGCTCGGCAATATCGGCGTGCCGCACCATTTCATCCGCCGCCTCAACATGCGCGAGCAGCTGATCCGCCAGGTCGAGATCGTGCCGATCGAAGTGATCGTGCGCAACGTCGCCGCGGGTACGCTGTCGAAGCGCCTCGGCATCGAGGAGGGGACGCAGCTTCCCCGCACCCTCATCGAATATTGCTACAAGGACGACGCGCTCGGCGACCCGCTCGTCGCCGAGGAGCATATCGCCTGCTTCAACTGGTGCAGCCAGGACGAGCTTCACGACATCCAGGACATGGCGATCCGCATCAACGACTTCATGTCGGGCATGTTCGCCGCGGTCGGCATCCGCCTCGTCGACTTCAAGCTTGAGTTCGGGCGCCTGTACGAAGGCGACTTCAGCCGCATCATCCTCGCCGACGAAATCAGCCCGGATGGTTGTCGTTTGTGGGACATGACGACGAACGAAAAGCTCGACAAGGACCGTTTCCGCCGCGATCTCGGCGGCGAGGTCGAAGCCTATCAGGAAGTCGCGCGCCGACTTGGCCTGCTGCCCGAGGGCGGCGAGAATGCCGTGCTCGACCTTGAGAGTCACCGGAAGAAAAAGGGCAGCTGAGCTTTTTAGCTTCGCCCTCGTTCTCCGTTCGCATCGAGCGAAGTCGAGATGCTTCTCGGCTTGGCGTAATGCCGATGGGTGTCTCGACTTCGCTCGACACGAACGGTTGAGGATGGCCTGACTAAATATTGATGCTCGTCGGGATCAGGCTCGGCAGCAGATAAGGGTAAGGTTGCATCCGTTCGCTGTTGCGCTGGATGATCTCGGCCTCGACGCCCTGCAATGCCGCCTGGAACCAAGCAAGCGGCCCTTCGGTCCCCGTCATGCGCGGATCCTGAAACCACAGCGGGTAGGGAAAGGCGTTGCTGCGGTAATCGCCGAGCGGGCGGTAATGCACCGACCCGAGCAGTTCGAGCACATTCAATTGTTCGAGCGCGAGCGCCATCGGCGGCATCATCGCGAGCCAGCCCGCCTTGTCATGCCCGCGCTGTCCGTTGGGCGCCGCTTGCCAGCCCGCGCCGGTGACCGCGGGCGCAAAGGCCATGATGTCCTTTTGCGGGAAATTGACCGCGGCATGCTGTGCGCTCGCGGTGAACATCACCATCGTGCAGATTTCGGCCAGCTGCGCGCGCGTCGTCACCGGTCCGAAGCCCTTGATCTTCGCCTCGCCCGCAAGGCACGCCGCCCAGGCGGTGAGCTCGGTATCGGCGACGACATCGGCGTCGTGCGCATAATATAGGTCGACATATTGCCGCGCCCATTCGTGGATCGCGTCCCACACGAGCAGCGCGTCGTCGCGGTACGGATAATCGGCGAGCGCCGAATCGATCCCGACCCCGCGCGCAGAAAAGTCAGCGTGCGGCATCTTGCCATAGAAATCGAACGCCAGCCGCGCGTCGACCGCGGCGAGCTGGCTCGACGTGATCGTGCCCGCGAAAATATGGTCGATCGGGCCGCCGGCCGCGATCAGCGAGGTGGCGGCCTGTTCGTTGATGAACAAAGTCCCCTCGAAATGCGGGACGAGCAGCGCCCAGATCGGGTGGATTTCGGCCAGATGGCGGTGCGTTGCGACGGCGAATGCCTCGATCACCAGATGGGTGCGCGCGAGGTGCGCGAACAGCTCGTGATAATTGCCGTCGGCGACCTGCACGACGAACTTCGCCATTTCCCATCCCCATAGCTTGTCGGCGGCGGGGGATGGGGTGAAGATTGGAGTGTCGGCCGGATTCTGCCCGCACTGGATCGCGACGGGGATCAGCGACGATCCGCCCGGCGGCACCGCGAACAGTGCCATCGGCTGCCACGCATATTTGGCCTGGCCGCCATAGGTGCCGGGATCGAGCACCTCGAGCGGCTTGTAGTCGAGCAGGAAGAGGCGGCCGTCGGCGAGCGCGGCGCCCAGCGTGTCGCCATTGACGACCGCGCTATATTTGGCGGCGCTCAGCGGGAAATTGGCGGGCAGCGCATCGCCGACCGCGGTGATCAGCATGCAGTTCGGACCCTGCACGCGCAGCCGCGCGAACTCGCTGTCGTCCTGGAACATATCGCTGACGCCCGGAACGGGCAGCGTCGCAAACAGCGCGCGATAGGCTTCGATGCTGCGCGGCGTCTTGCTGCCGAGCCCCGCGACCTCTTCCTCATTGACCTTCATCAACTCTTCGAGCCGGTCCTTGTAACCCTGAAGCAGCGCGACATGCGCATCGCGCTCGGCGGCGGCGACGGCATTTTCGACGTCGCCGATCATCCGCTCGAAAATGTTTCCGCCGGTGTGCACGCCATGTTCGGCCGCGATCTTCGCCGCCGAGGCTTCGATCGCATCGCATTCGGCGAGCGCGGCCTCATATTCGGCGCGCGGGCTGTCGAGTTCGCCCCCCAACTCCCCTGCGTCGACCCCGCCGAGCTTCACCGTCAGCGCGTTGCGCACGACGCCCAGCCCGACGCCGATCAGGATCACGAACCATGCGATCGTCGGCTCGTCATTCTTCGGCACGCTGGTCGCGAGCGGCACGCCGGGCAGGGTCGGAACATCGGTCGTCCATGTATAAACGGCCTGCGTCGCGGTCAGCTGCGCCGCGCGGGCGGCCTGCTGCGCGGGCGTGTCATTCTGCGGCAGCGTCGGGCCGCTTGCCGGCATCGGCACGGTCGGCGCGGTGGCGGGCGAAATCGGTTGCGGCATCGGATAAGACATGGCGGGGCTCCTCTCGGGCGCGGGATTTGCGGCCGCGCTTGTCCTTGAACATGGTTAATATTTCGCAAGCCATGCGTTCGTGTGGAGTTGTTAGGTAAGTGATAAGACAAGCTTTCATTCCTTAACCCCTGCTTTACTCGCGCTTGCTATCCCGCCTCTATGACGGGGGTCTATCACTGGCTGCGCAGGCGTTTTTTTCCGCCGATTCCGGACGCGATTCGCGACGACGTCGCCTTGCTGCGCGCCAATCGCGTCGAAACGCTGACCCCGATGCTTTTCCTGATGCTGGCGGCTACAACGCCCACCGCCATATATGCCGGCGTCGACACGGTTCACCCGATCATCCGCATCGGTTTCCCGGTCATCCTTGCGATCATCGGCCTGCTCGGCTTCCTTTTCCTGATGCACAATCGCGGCCGGCGGATGAGCCTGCGCCGCGCGCGGCGGATGATCGCCGAATCGATGTGGCTGTCGGGGACGACGGGCGCGATGTGCAGCGCCTGGACGGTGATCAACTGGCTCGCCGCGCCGCCCGCGACGCACAGCTATTATGCGATGATCATGGCGATGGGCTCGCTTGCGACCGCCTATTGCCTGTCGTCGATCCGCCTCGCGACCTTCATCAACCTGCTCATCGGGCTGGTGCCGATCTCGTTCCTGATGCTGACGTCGGGCAACCCGCCCGAAATCGCCGCGGGTACCAGCCTCGTCGTCGCGACGATCTTCCTGCTCCGCATGATCCTTCAGCAGCATGACCAGCTGATCGACCTGCTCCAGTTGCAGCATCAGATGCGCGACCTTGCGCACACCGATCCGCTGACGGGCCTCGCCAATCGCCGCGAGTTCGACATGCGGCTCGACGAAGAGATTGCGAAGGGCGACGCCGCCAACCCGTTCGCGATCGCGCTGCTCGACCTCAACGGCTTCAAACCGATCAACGACCAGCACGGCCATGCGATCGGCGACGGCGTCTTGTGCGAACTCGCCGAGCGCCTGCGCCGTGCGTGCGGCGATCATGCGGTGGTTGCGCGGCAGGGCGGCGACGAGTTCGCGATCCTCGTGCCCGCCGGGTCGATCCTGCTCAAAACCTCGCTCGCCGATCATGTCCTCGCCGCGCTTGCCGCGCCCTACCGCATCGGCGGCCGGTCGATCGGCGTCGGCGCGGGCATCGGCACCGCGACTTGGCCCGAGCATGGCGACAGCGCGCGCAAATTGCTCGAGGTCGCCGACCGCGCGCTCTATGCCGCAAAAGCCGCCGACCGTGAGAAGACGTCGTCTGTCGAAAGCATCGGCCGGGTCGCGTAACACTGGCTTGACCGCCCGAAGGGCGGTGGCCACATCATGTTCCATGACCAAATCCTTTGTCCGGCGTGCTTCGACCGCGCTGTCGCCACTCGTCTTCCTCATCGCCAGCACCTCGCCCGCCTGGGCCAGGGAAGCGCCCGCAAAGGTTGCGGCGCCGGCGGCGGTCAATCCGCAGAATGAGGCGGCGAAGGCATGGAACTTCGCGGCGAGCGACGTGCCGGTCGATCCCAACATCGTCTTCGGCGTGCTGCCCAACGGGATGAAATATGCGCTGCTGAAAAATAGCACGCCCAAGGACAGCGTCGTGCTGCGGATGCGCTTCGCGGTCGGCAGCTTTGCCGAAGCCGACGACCAGCGCGGCCTCGCGCATTTCCTCGAACATATGGCGTTCAACGGATCGACCAACGTGCCCGAGGGCGAGATGATCAAGCTGCTCGAACGCAAGGGGCTCGCGTTCGGCGCCGATACCAACGCGTCGACCGGCTTCGACGAGACGATCTATAAGCTCGACCTGCCCAACGCATCGGACGACCTGATCGACACCGGGCTGATGCTGATGCGCGAGACGGGCGGCAATCTGACGATCGATCCCGCCGCGGTCGACCGCGAACGCGGGATCATCCTGTCCGAACGCCGCGCGCGCGATACCTATCAGCTGCGCAGCCTGATCGACCAGCTCGACTTCCAGATGAAGGGGATGAATGTCGCGAACCGCATCCCGGTCGGCACCGAAGAGGTGATCAGGACCGCGCCCGCCTCGCGGCTGCGCGACCTCTACGGCCGCTATTACCGCCCCGAACGCGCGACTTTGGTGATGGTCGGCGATTTCGACCCCGCGGCGATCGAGGCCAAGATCAAGGCGCGCTTTGCGGACTGGAAGGGCCGCGGCCCTGCGGGCGCCGACCCCGAAATCGGCAATGTCGATTACAAGCGGGCGGCCGCTGCCGACGATTTCGTCGATCCGGCGATCCAGGATTCGGTGACGATCGCGAGCTTCAAGCCATGGACCGATGAGCCCGACACCAAGGCAAAACGCGCGCGCAAGCTTGCCGAGGATGTCGGCGAGGCGATCGTCGGCCGCCGGCTCGCCAAGATCGCGCTGGGTGAGGATTCGCCGATCCTGACCGGCTATTTCAGCGATGCCGAGGGCTGGAAGAAATTCGACCAGATCACCGTCGGCGCGGTCGCCAAGGAAGGCGCGTGGAAGGAAGCGCTCGCGCTCGCTGAGCAAGAGCAGCGCCGCGCTGTCGAGCATGGCTTCACCCAGGCCGAAGTCACTGAACAGCTCGCGAACCGCCGCACCGCGCTCAAAAATGCCGTCGCCGGCGTGACGACGCGACGCAGCGACGGGCTCGCCGACGCGCTGATCTCGGCTGCCGATGGCGATTTCGTCCTCGTCCGCCCCGAAACCTCGCAGGCGCTGTTCGAGGCCGCAGCGTCGTCGCTGACCGCTGCGGCGGTGACCGCGGCGTTTCAGAAGCGCATGGAAGGGCTCAGCGCACCGCTTGCGCGCGTGACCGCCAAAAAGCCGATCGAGGGCGGCACGGACGCGATCCTTGCCAGCCTGCGCGCATCGGCCGAGGTCGCCGTCACCGCGCCGGCCGAGGCCGCGAACGCCGCCTTCGCGTACGACAGTTTCGGCACCCCCGGCAAAATCGTCAGCGACGAACGGATCGACGATCTCGGCATCCGCCGCATCCGCTTCGCCAATAATGTGATGCTCAACATCAAGACGACCGATTTCCAGAAGGACAAGGTCATGATGTCGCTCCGCGTCGATGGCGGCAATTTGCTCGCGACGCGCGACGATCCGACGAAGGTGTCGCTGGCGGGATCGATGGTGCTCGGTGGGCTTGAGGCGCACAGTGTCGACGAACTGCGCTCGGTGCTCGCGGGCAAGACCGTGAGTCCAAGCTTCGGGTCGGGCACCGATGCCTTCGGCGGCAGCGCGCTGACCTCGCCCGAGGATTTTGCGCTGCAAGCGAAGCTGCTCGCGGCGTTTCTGACGCATCCCGGCTACCGCCCCGACGGGCTCGCGCTGATCCGCCGCGTGCTGCCGCAGCAATATGCCGCGAACGACGCGACACCCGCAGCGGTGCTCGGCCGCGACGTAGGCGGCATCCTCGCCAATAACGATCCGCGCTCGCAGACCCCGCCGCTCGACAAGATGATGACGCTCGACTGGGCGCAGCTGAAGCCTGTCATTGCCGACAGCCTCGCTCATGGCGCGATCGAGATCGGCGTCGTCGGCGACATCGGCGAGCAGTCGGCGATCGATGCGATCGCGGCCACTTTCGGGGCATTGCCCGAACGCCGCGCCGCCTTCGACCCGCGCGCCGATGCGCGTATCCGCCAGTTTGCGACCGACCGCAGCGAGCGCACGCTGATCCACAAGGGACCCGCCGAACAGGCCGAGCTGCGCGTCTATTGGCCGGCGCGCGACGACAGCGACCTCGCCGAGGCGATGCAGCTCACCCTGCTGTCGCGCGCGATGCAGCTGATGCTGACCGAGGAGCTGCGCGAAAAGCTCGGCGAAAGCTACAGCCCCGGCGCCGCAGCGAGCCTGTCGGACGAATTCCCCGGCTATGGCCATCTCTTCGCGGCGAGCAATGTCGACTATAAGGATCTCGCGACGACGCGCGCCGCGATCTTCGCGATCGCGAAGGAATTGCGCGACAAGCCCGTCGATCCCGATCTGCTCGACCGCGCGCGCAAGCCGCTCGTCGAGGCGATGGTGAAGTCGCGGCGCGAGAACAGCTATTGGCTGAACTATGTCGCCGAAGCCGCGAGCCACGCCGACCGCCTCGACCGCAGCCGCAAGGGCATCGCCGAAGTCGAGGCCGCGACGCCGGCCGAGTTGCAGGCGCTCGCGAAGCGCTATCTGGTCGACGACAAGGCGCTGGTGATCAAGGCGGTGAGCGACAAGGCGGGGAAGTAACGCGGGCGGCTGCGTTCGACCGGATGTTGCTGCACTCTCCCTCTTTGTCATTCCCGCGAAAGCGGGAACCCAGGGATGGGCCAGCCGACGGACGCTCTGGGTCCCCGCCTTCGCGGGGATGACGAAGTAAGGAAGGGGCGGCGTCCGCTTCCTACCCCAAAGCCGACCTATACTCTTCTTTGCGTGCCAGGATTCCGCGGACCGCTAAACCCGCCCCGGCGCCCTCGCCCGGATGAAATTTTCCAGCGCGACGAACAGCATCTCGCGCGCGTCGCCGCCGAGCATTTCGGCGGTCAGCCAGTCGAAATGCACCCGATCGCCGCGTGAGGCGGCGCCGACGATCGCGGCGAGCAGCGCCTCGTCGAAGCTGACGCGCGGGCAGCAGGGCGGGGCGACGGCAAAGGGTTCGGGCCAGACATGGCCGATCGCCTCGACCACCAGCCGATAGCGCCGCGCCGCGAGGATATTGCCCCAGCGCCGTTCGAGTTCGGGCATCGGGTCGCGTTCGCCGCGGCGGCAAAGAATGCAGTATCGCAGCGCCAGGACCGCCTGCGCCGCTTCGACCGACAAATCGCGCACCAGCGGCTGCTCGGTCAATTTGCGGATCAGCTCGCTGCTTTGCATGAGGTTCGTTTCTCCCGGCCCATGCAGTCCGTCCGTTCCGCTTTTCGAAAAAGATGCCGGCCGCTTTAAAGCGCAGCTTTAAGTTGCAGCGGCCGGCAGGAGGGGACTGCCCCACCTTGCTATTGAGAATTATTCGCAAATACAAGCGAAAAAAGAGGCGCCCGGAAGCGCCCCTGAAATCCGTGGTTTTTCCACCCTTTCGTCATCCCCGCGAAGGCGGGGATCCCGCTCCTTTCTCTATATCTCAACGCAAACGTCGAGAATCGGAAGAGAGATAAACAGCGGGATCCCCGCCTTCGCGGGCATGACGGGATATCTATCAATCGTCGCCGGCAGGCTTCGACTGGAGCTGGATATAATTTTCGATCCCCATGCGCTCGATCATCTCGAACTGCTTTTCCAACTCGTCGACATGATGCTCCTCGCTTTCGAGGATGTCGGCGAACAGGTCGCGGCTGACATAGTCGCGCACGCTTTCCGAATGGGCGATCGCATCCTTGAGCAGCGGGATCGCTTCTTCTTCGAGCGCGAGGTCGGCCTTGAGTATCTCCTCGACCGTCTCGCCAACGCGCAGCCGCCCGAGCATCTGGAAATTAGGGAGACCGCCGAGGAAGAGGACGCGATCGGCAAGCTTGTCGGCATGCTTCATCTCGTCGATCGACTCTTCGCGCTCGAACGCGGCGAGGCGCGCGACGCCCCAATTGTCGAGCATGCGATAGTGCAGCCAATATTGGTTGATCGCGGTCAGCTCGTTCTTGAGCGCCTCGTTCAGAAAATCGATGACCTTTTCGTCGCCCTTCATGGTGTCAGTCCTGTCATTTTTGTCTTGGAATGGAGTGGGCGCATTATACGCGCCCCGACCCCATCAGGCCAAGGTCAAAAACGGCGGAAAACCAAGAAAAATCAGGCGGTCGCGGCGACGTCGCTGATGATATTGCGAGCGAAAGGCAGGCATTGCCCGCACTTGGGTTTGCGACCCAGTTGCGCGTAAGCGGCCTTGGCGCACCGCAATTGGCCATCGCGCGCGACATCGCGCAGCTGGCTTTCTCTTATTGCGTTGCAGACACAGACGACCATGTGCGAATCCTTCTCAACAAGAGTGATGTAGGGATAGTGCGAGCGATTCGCAACAGGAAAATGCGACTGGTTCGCAATCCGAACAGCCGCATTTTTCGGGCAAGGGGCGGCCCACCGCCCCTTGCCCCCAAAGTGATTCGCGGGCATAGGCGCGCCCATCTTCCCCGCCCGCCAAAAGCAAAGGTCCGCCCCCATGAAAGTGAATGTCTATGTGACGCTCAAGCCGGGGGTGCTCGATCCGCAGGGCAAGGCGATCCATCATGCGCTCGATGGTCTGGGTTTCGGCGGCGTCGCGGACGTCCGCGCCGGCCGTTTCATCGAACTCGATGTCGCCGACGATACCAGCGACGCCGACCTCGACGCGATGTGCGCCAAGCTGCTCGCCAACACGGTGATCGAAAACTACCGCATCGAACGTCCGTAAAGGGAACCCAAGCCATGAAGACCGCCGTCATCGTCTTTCCGGGCTCCAACTGCGATCGCGATATGGCGGTCGCGCTGGAACAGGTCACCGGCCGTGCGCCCGCGATGGTTTGGCACCGCGAAACCGAGCTGCCCGACGGCACCGATTTCATCGCGCTGCCCGGCGGCTTTTCCTATGGCGATTATCTGCGCTCGGGCGCGATGGCCGCGCGGTCGCCGATCCTGCGCAGCGTCGCCGATGCCGCGGGGCGCGGCGTGCCGGTGCTCGGCGTGTGCAACGGATTTCAGGTGCTGACCGAGGCGCAGTTGCTGCCGGGTGCCTTGATGCGCAACGCCGGGCTCAACTTCGTTTGCCGCAGCGTGCCGCTCAAGGTCGAAAACAGCCAGTCGCTGTTCACCGCCAGCTATGATGCGGGCGAAACGATCAACATCCCTGTCGCGCACCATGACGGCAATTATTTCGCCGACGCGGCGACGCTCGACCGCATCGAGGGCGAGGGGCGCGTCGCGTTCCGTTACGCCGATGCCGTCAACGGCTCGGCGCGCGACATCGCGGGTGTGCTGAGCGATGCGGGCAATGTCCTGGGCATGATGCCGCACCCCGAACGCGCGATCGATCGCGCGCACGGCGGCACCGACGGTCTACGCCTGTTCGAGGCGGCGCTGGGCGTGCTCGCCTGAGCGCGCGGGAGCTTTGTCGGCCGAAGGCGCGGGCGTTTCGCTGATCGATGATGCGAAGCCGTTATCATCCGCATCGGCGGGCGTTTTGAGCGGGGGCTGCAACCACCGCCCGACCAGCAGCAATATCGTCGGCCAGAACATCGTATTCCAGATATCGTGCCAATGCGCCCGATCGGGCTGGATCGCCGATTTTCCTGCTTCGACAGTCATGTCGAGCCATTCGCCCCCGCACGCCATGGCGAGCACGGCAAGCCACGCGACGACCCAGCCGCCGCGCCATCGCCAGAGAAGCCGCACGACAAGGAACAGCGCGAGGCCGAAATAGATGTGCAGTGCGTCCTTGCCGAGGCCGGTCGCATCGATGACCGACACTTTGCGCGCCTCGAACAGCGAGGCGATCTCGATTAAAGTCATGCTGTCACACCTTGGCCCGGAAGGGCGTGAAATCGGTGCCTTCGTCGAACACATCGACACCTTCGCGCCGCTTCAACGCCCCGACCACCGCATAGGTTGCCGGGGTCAGCGCCGCTTCCCAGGCCGTTTTGATCAGCCATTGTGACAGGACGACTTCGTAAAGCTGTTCGGGTGGCCAGCCGGCGAGGCCGTAAAAGGCGAGCGGGTAAAAGATCAGGCTGTCGAGCCCCTGACCGACCACCGTCGAGCCGATGGTGCGCGCCCACAACTGCTTTCCGCGGGTCCAGATCTTCATTCGGGCCAGGACATAAGAATTGGCAAATTCGCCGACGCAGAACGCCGTCATCGACGCGATGACGATGCGCCAGCTGTTGCCGAAGACGAATTCATAGGATGCCTGGCCCGGCCAGCCGTCGGCAGGCGGCAGCGCGACGACAATCCAGGCCATGAACGCCATGAAAGCAAGCGCGGCGAACCCCGTCCAGATGACGCGCCGCGCGCGGGCATAGCCATAGACCTCGGTCAGCACGTCGCCGATGATATAGCTGATCGGGAAAAACAGGACGCCGGCGCCGAACGCCCATTGGGTGCCGTCCGGCAAGGTAACGTAGCTGGGTTTCGACGCGCCGATGATGTTCGACAACAGCAATATGGCGACAAAAGCGGCCATCAACAGGTCGTAATAGCGGAAGTGGCGCACGCTTGCGGCGCTCACCTGGACCGGCCGGTTTGTCGGGGAAGGGGATTCGGACATCGACCCGCTGCTTAACCGGCTTTGCAGCATAGGCAAACCACGCTATTCGCGGCGCGACGCAAACCGCCTATGCGCGCCCGTAGCTCAGCTGGATAGAGCACCCGCCTTCTAAGCGGGTGGTCGCAGGTTCGAATCCTGCCGGGCGCGCCATTTCTTCTATTGATATGTTGGGACAACTTTGCCCGGCCTTTGAGACAACCTTGCTCTGCCTCTGTGACGGGGAACAGTATTTTGCTACCCTGCATCAGATGCTTCCCCGGCTTTCCAGCAGGAGAAGGCGGGGCGCCTGTCCGCGCCGCGAATGCTTGTGAAGATCCGGCCTGCATTTGAGACATTGCTAATCGTGCAAACGATTGTCATCATGAGCTTATGAACAGGGAAACTTCGCATCGTGTGTCGCGCGTTGTCATTCTAGGCGGCGGAACAGCCGGATGGATGACGGCTGCGGCGCTGTCGCGCGTGCTCGGACAAAGCGTGCAGATTGCCCTTCTCGAATCCGATGCGATCGGGACGGTTGGGGTCGGCGAAGCGACGATCCCGACCATCCACTGGTTCAACCAGCTCGTCGGAATCGACGAAGCTGAGTTTCTCGCCGCCACCAAGGCGAGCTTCAAGCTTGGCATCGAGTTCGTCGACTGGACGCGTCCGGGACACCGCTATTTTCACCCGTTCGGCATTTATGGCGCCGAGTTGCCCGGCGTCGCCTTTCACCACCGCTGGCTGAAGGCGCGAGCCGACGGGCTGGATGTGTCGCTCGAATCGCTCTCGCTGGCGACCCAGCTTGCCTATGCAAACGGGTTCGTGAAGCCCGCGACCGACCCGCGCTCGATCCTGTCCTCGCTTGGCTATGCCTATCATTTCGATGCGAGCCTATACGCGCAATTCTTGCGCACCCTATCCGAGCGTGCTGGCGTGCGACGGGTCGAGGGCAAGCTAGCTGCGGTGGAACGCCATCCCGAAACGGGCTTCGTCACCGCGATCACGACCGAGGCGGGCGAGACGCTGGACGGCGATCTCTTCATCGACTGCTCGGGGTTCCGCGCGCTGCTGATCGAAGGCGAAATGCAGGCGGGGTTTGACGACTGGTCGCACTGGCTGCCCTGCGACAGCGCGGTCGCGGCGCCGTGCGCTCGAACCGGGGAAACGACACCCTATACCCGATCGACCGCGCGTGCTGCTGGTTGGCAATGGCGCATCCCGCTCCAGCATCGCATCGGCAACGGCTATGTCTATTCCAGCGCCTTTATCAGCGACGACGAGGCGGCCGACACGCTGACGAACAACCTCGACGGCGAATTGCTCGCCGAACCGCGGGTGCTGCGGTTCAAGGCTGGGCGGCGCAAGCAATGCTGGGTCGCAAATGTGGTGGCGATCGGGCTGTCATCGGGCTTTCTCGAACCGCTCGAATCGACAAGCATCCATCTGATCCAGAGCGGCATCGCCAAGCTGTTGACGCTATTTCCCGATCGCAACTGCGACCCGGCGCTGGCGGGGCGGTTCAATCGCGTGTTCGCCGACGATATGGATAATATCAAGGACTTCCTGATCCTCCATTATCATGCGACCGCCGACAAACCCGAGCCACTATGGGCCTATTGCCGCGCGATGTCGCTACCCGATACGTTGATCGAGCGCGAACATCATTACCGGGCCACCGGCAGGGTGATGGTCGAGACCGACGAGTTGTTCCGTGAGGCAAGCTGGCTGGCGGTGCTCAATGGGCAAGGGATCACAGCCTGGGGATATAATCCGCTCGCCGACGCGCTCGATGCGGCGAAAAACCGCATGCAGGTGCAGCAGATCGCCGACGTCGTCGCGCGTGCGGTGCCGACGCTGCCGAAGCATGATGCCGCGCTGGCCGACATCATCGGCGCGGTGCGCACCGCCGCCTGATCTTGCCGGCACTCGACATCCGCGCCGTGCGCATCGGCGAGGAGGCAGTTCCCGTCGTCATCGTGGATGGCTTCGCCCCGGATCCCGCCGCGCTGCGCGCTGCCGCGATAGCGTCGCGTTTTGAACCCGCCGCCGCGCACTATCCGGGTATCCGCGCGCCGCTTCCCGGCGACTATCTGCCAAGCGTTCGCGGGGCGATCGCGACCATTTTTGCGCAGCTGTTTTCTATGGCCCGGTCTGCACGCCTCCTCGACGCCAGCTTCTCGATCGTAACGCACCCGCCTGCCGAGCTGACGCTCGAACAGCGTCTCCCGCATATCGACTCGTTTGAGCCCGGGCGCATTGCGATGGTGCATTTTCTGGGGGACGAGGATCAGGGAGGCACTGCCTTTTTTCGGCACCGCGCTACCGGCTTCGAAACAATCGATCGCGAACGGTCCGAACGCTACAGGACGATATTGTCTGATGAGGTGCGGGCGCACCCGCCGCCTCGTGCCTATATTCGCGACACGACGCTGCTGTTCGAGCGGATCACGCTGATCGAGCCGCGGGCGAACCGGGCGCTCTTCTATCCGAGCGCGCTGCTCCACAGCGGCGCGATCGCGCCCGATGCCGCGCTTAGCGCCGATCCTGTCCGCGGCCGACTGACGATCACTGCATTTTTCGCCGCGACGTGAACGGTTAGCGCGGCGGCTGGACCGCAAGATACACCGTGCTCCAAAGCTGCGCGGCGTTCGATTCGTCGACGTCCTGCTTGCCGGCCCCGAACGCGACGACCTGGTAAGCGCCGTCCTTGAACGCCCAAGACCAGAGTTCGGAGCTTTGCACCGCACGCGCTGCCTTGATCACGCGCCACAGATCATCCTGCGCCCGCATCAGCGTCGCCCGCGTCGTCGCGGGCAGGTCGGTTCGAGCCAGTTGCCGCTCGAGTCCCGCCGCGAGCAGCGCCTGCTGCCACGACCAGACGACCGCGCCATGATATTTGGCGGGCGTGAAATCGGCCTGCAGTTTGGGCGCGGTGTGTGCCGCATTGGCGACTACCACGCCGACGTCGGTGAGCAGGCCAGCGGGGAAGGGGCGCATCATCGCCCGCACCGATGTTTCGAGTTCCGCCGGCGCCGGCATGCCGAACATCAGATCGAACGCCTCGTCGGTGTTGACGATCGGGATCGGCACGCCCTTGTCATCGAGGGAGATGGCGTGGAAGGTCAGCGGAGCCGTGCCGATCGCGGCTATCGCCGGGTCCGCCGGGACGCCGAGCGAAGCCGCATAGCTGGCGACCGCGCTCTTGGCTTGATCGGCAGGAATCGTCACCTTGAACGGCCGTGGTGCGTAGCGGCGCCATATGCGCGCATCAACTGCAGCACGGGCGAAGACCGCGCGATCGGCAGACGTGAGATAAGGATCGAGCAGCCCGGCTTTGTGAAGGCGCGCCGCCGCCTCCAGTGCTGCGGGTACGAAGATGGCATTGACGTCGTAGGCATAGCGGCCGCCGCCAAGACCTTCGTTGCTGTCGCGCCACTGACCGTTCTGCCGTCCGGATTTCAGCGCAATGAGGTTCGGCACAGTCGGCGTCTTCGCAAAGGGGCGCGCCGATTGCAGCACGAAACGCAGGTTGCGGACCAGTGCGGCGCCCGTGCTTTCCTGAAGGCCAGGCTGCGCTTCGCTGCGCACCGGTTTGGCGAGCCACGCGCGCGCCGTGTCGGCACTTGCCCGATCGAGCAGATAGCTCGCCGCGACCGGCGCCAGCATGAAGTCGTCATCGACCATCGCATAGTCGAGCGTCGCGGCGTCACTTGCTTCACCCCCCGCGCGCCGTTCGAGGATCGCAAATTCGCTGAGCGCCTCCTCATGCGCCACCTCGCCGGCGTCGTTCAACCGCGCGACGACCGACTCCAGCCCCGCCTCCATCGCCGCAGGTTTCAGCACCGGCATCAGCAGGCGAAGCGACATCAGCGTATCGCGGCCGAAATAGGTGTTGAACCGCCATGATCCAGCGAGGAATTTCTCGCGGTAGCTGAGGAACCGCAGTGCGTCCCGCGCCGATGGATCGTCCGCCGCGCGTTCGTTCAACAGCTCTTCGGCCGTCAGGCCGGTTAGAGGCTTATCGCCGGTCGCAGCGATGATTTCGAGCCGGATCACCCCATCGGACCCGGCAGTGATTGTGCCGCCGTCGATGCGCCCCGCCAATACTCGCAATTCCAGATGATAGCCTGGAGCGCCGTCCACGCGGTCGCGCGCGAAAAGGATACGCCCGGGGGCCGATCGCATCGCCGTCAGCAGTTCGGCCGGCACCTTTCCAATCGCCTGATAGTCCCGCAGGAAGCGGACATTGGACAGCACAGCCTGCTTCACCTCCAGCCGCGGGGCAGCGATGGTGGCGACGGTGCGAACCCCGTTCAAGGTGCGACCCTTGGTATCTTTCACGGCGACCGGCGTTGGCTTGGTGTCGACCGACCAAAGCGCTGGCTGAGCGAGGGGCGCGAACCACAGCCCGACGCCGCTATTGCCGGCGGGGAAGGCGAACAATATGCGAGGCTCGGTGCCCGAACGCAGCAACATATGCGCCGATACGGTGCCATCGCGCACGAAGGCGTTGATATTCTGGCCTTCGGTCAATTCATAGGCCAGTTCCTGCGCATGCGCATTGGGGGCGAGAAGTAGCGCCGCTGCCGCAGCACCTACCAAAAGTCCGCCTATCGTCCGCATCCTGCTATTCTCCTCGTCGCGCACATTATCGGTAAAACTTCGGGGGCCGACCGTTCGGCCCCCCGGATCAGCTGCCGCCGGAAACACCTGAAGGCAAGGCAGGCCGATGACGGGGATCGCACCGGCCTGCCTCACTCATGCGACAGGCAAATAGATTGCCCGTCAGAACCGGAAGGTCAGCGAAGCGCCGTAGGTCGGGCCCACGATGCCGCGGGCGTAGAAGAAGCCCGAAGCCGCGTTCTGCGTCTGCCCCTGCCTCGGATTGCCCTCCGTAAGCCCGATGACGTCGAAAATATTGTCGGCGTTGACGCTGAGCTGCATCTGCTCGGTGATGTTCACGGTCGCGCCGATACCGGTCACGCCATAACCAGGCAGCGCGACGCCGTTGCCGGAGTCTGCAAAGATCTTGCCGATATATTTATATCGGACAAACAGCTCGCCAAGCCCGTTCGGCAGCTTCACGGTCGGCGTGATCGTAAAGAGCTTCGACGGCGTGCGCTCGGGCCGATTGCCGTCGAACCCGGTCTGCGGCACGCCATTCAACCGAAGATTATTCAGCGTTGGGTCCTGGAACACGCCCGATGCATGAAGTTCGAACCAGTCCGTAGGCCGCACAACCGCATCGATTTCGACGCCTTTGGTGCGCAGGTCGGCCAGGAACGCTGTCTGCCGCGTCGGATCAGTCGGATCGATGAAATTATAAAACTGGTCGTTAAAATTGGTCCGGAACACCGTGGCCGAGGCACTGAACTTGCGCCCCATCTCAAATCGCACACCGGCCTCATACAGTTCGATGCGCGTGACCGGGTCGGTGTTGTTGGTCTGGAAACCATCGGCATAGCGCGCATAGACGGCGAGGTTGGGGGTGATGAGATAGTTCGCGCCCACCGTCCACGAAATCGCATCTTTCTTGTCTTTCACGGTTCGGAAGGTGCCGTCCCATGTCGATCCGACATCGCGTACGACGCCGCCGACCCCGGCGGGCACCGGCTGGTTGATCGCCGCGCCGTTGCCTTCATTATATGTCGAGCTCAGATTTTCCCAGCGGATGCCGCCGTCGATGCGCAGGCTGTCACCGATCGCGATTTCGTCGTTGGCGTAGAGCGAAATGGACTCATCCTCGCGCTCGCGAATACCAGCGCCCCAGTTGCCATAGGAGAGGAGACCGTTGTCGGTCAGCGCTCCGATCACATTGTTGTTCGCATCAAGGGCGACGACATCGTAAAGATCGCTGTTATTCTTGACGTCGTTCAGCGCGGATGCCGTCGCTGACTGGTTCTGGAACCGGCGAACATTATAATAGAGAACGCCAAAGGTCAGCGAGTTGCGGAAGCCATCGCTTTCCGCTTCCCAGCGCCCACCGAGGTTGGCGCCGAAGTCATGGCCTTCGTTGTAATCGTGATTGAGCGTCGTCTGCTGAAGAAATCCGTTGCCGTTGAGGCCATTGAGCGCAGCCGTTTGGTTGGAGCCGGTGACGACGCCAGAGCGCGTATTACGGATGCCGAAGCGTGCGGCGGTCGGGAACGCGGCCTGTCCCGCGGTCAAAAGGCCGTTGATCGGCGACCGCGTTCCCGGGGTCAGATAATCGACGGCGCTCGCGAGCCCTGCATTGCCTGTCCCCGAACCGGGAAACAGCCCGTTAAAGTCGTACGAGAGGTCAAGGTAGCGGCCACGGCCGAAGATTTCGAAGCTATCGGACAGCGGTTTCTGGAAGTCGAGGCGGATCTGCTTGGTCTTGACCCGCACGCCTTCGCTCAGGCGGAAATCGCGGAAGCCATCGGCTTCGACAAAGGTCGAAACCGGAACCGAGATGCGCGAGAAACTGTCGCCGCCGATATTGTCGCTCTGTGGGTCGAGCCCGCTAACCGCGCCGGGTTTCCCGTTGTTGTAGGCATAGGGCATGCCCGCATAATAAGCGGCCTTGAGGTCGCCGAGCTTGGCGCTGAGCCTGATGAAGCCGCCATCATCCATGCGATATTCGAGCATCGCTTTCACCCGGTATCCGTCATAGTCGAACGGATTTTCGCGCACACCGGGATTGGACTGAATATAGCCGCCGACATTGAAGGCGAGCTTCTCGGTGATCGGCATCGAATAATAGAGATCGGCGCGCTTCAGCCCATAGTCATAACCGGTGATGCGGGCGATTCCCTCCGATTCCTTGAAATTGGGCGTCTTGGAGATAAAGTTGATCGTTGCGCCGGCGCCATTCACCGTCAGCACGCCCGACGACCCGCCCTTGACCGCTTCCAGCCGGTCGATCGTCAGATCCTGCGAAAAGAAGAAGTCCGCGCCGCCGCCCTGGTAGATGATCGGCAGGCCGTCTTCCTCCAGCTGGATGAAGCGCTGTCCGCCGCCCTGCAGGCCGCGTACCGAATAATTGTTGGAAAGTTCGCCAGCGGTTCCCTCGACGAAAACGCCTGGAACCAGCTCAAGCAAATCCGCAGTCGATCGCGGTGCGCGGCGGTCGATATCTTCGCGCGTCGCGAAAGTGATGTCGGCCGACGAGGTGATCAGCGGGCGATCGCGCGAGGTCGTGCCGGTGACGACAATCTCCTGAAGGTCCCGGTTCTCCGCTTCCGCCGCCTGCTGCTCCGGTTCAGCCTGAGCAGCCTGTGCCCATGCCGGTGAAGCGGAGAGCATCGTTCCCAGAAGCAGCGCCGCCTTCGCGCCCAAAGCCCTTTTCGTCGTCATCCTTGTCCTCCCAATGAGCGGTCGCGCGTGTTGCGCGATCCGTTGTGCAATCGATTGCGTTGGTTCCCGATAGCGCGTCATGGCGAGCGATGCAAAGGTTTGTATTGTGGCTTTGGCGAAAAAGTGAACTGCGTATAAGGCGTTTCGCTTTCACCATCGAATTGATAGACAGGCGCGGATGATGCGAAAAGACCCGACGGCCGATATACAGACCAAGCGCGCCCGTACGCTGACCGATCTTGCCAAGTTGGCCGGCGTTTCAGCGGGCACGGTGTCGCGCGCGCTGTCCGATAGTCCACTCGTCAGCGAGGAAACCCGGCAGCGCCTTCAGACCCTGGCTAGCGAACATGGTTTTCGTCCCAACCAGATGGCGCGGCGCTTGCGAACGCAGAAGACGGGCGTCATTGGCATCGTGGTCCCTTTGGGACATGAGCGCCGCCAGCATCTTTCCGACCCGTTCTTCATGGCATTGCTCGGCCATCTGGCTGACGCTCTGACCGAGAATGGATATGACGTCATGTTGTCACGCATCATTCCTGATGCCGACGATTGGCTGGAGCGCATCGTAAGCTCAGGAATGCTCGACGGCGTGTTGCTGATCGGGCAGTCGGACCAGTTCGATGCCATCGAGCGGGTGGCTCGCCACTATCGACCGCTGGTTGCCTGGGGCACAAGCTATCCGGGGCAATTGCATTGCGCAGTCGGGGTCGACAACCGGCTGGGCGGACGACTTGCAGGCGAGCGGTTGATTGCCCGCGGATGCCAAAATGTCGCATTTTTTGGCGAAATTCGCACAATCGAGTTGCGCGAGCGCCACGCAGGGCTTGTAGAAGCGCTCGCCGCCGCCGGATTGCCCGCGCCGCTGCAACTCGACACCCATCTTGCTTCAGACATCATGGCCGACGAGATCTCGGCGCATCTGGACAGCGCGGGGAACCGGATCGATGGCATCTTTGCCGCATCCGACCTTATCGCAATGCGGGTGGTCCGCGCGCTGGCTGATCGCGGGCAGAAAGTGCCGGGTGAAATGCCGATCGTAGGATTCGACGATCTGCCGTTGGCAGAAAGCACGGTGCCTCGGCTGACGACGGTGCGTCAGGATCTGGTCGCTGGCGCGGCAGCAATGGTGGCGGCGCTGTTCGCGCGAATCGACGGCGCAGATACGCCGTCGGTCGAAATGGTGCCAGTGCTGGTCGAGCGCGACACCGCTTGATCGGCGATGTTGCGGTGATCTCTAGCATCATCAGCGCCGGGCTACTCCTTCGGCGACGACCAGCGCGCCATATGGTCCCGCGTCGTCGCCGAGCGACGCCGGGACGATAATCGCGCCTAGGTTCTCCATGGTGATGTCGCCCAGATAGCCGACCAAGCGCTCTGGCACCGCCGCAATGGCGGCGTTCAGCAAATGCGGCTGTTTCAATACCACGCCGCCGCCCATCACGATCCGTTGCGGGGAGTAGGCGAGAAGCATGGCGACAAGAAGCTCAGCCAGGTCGGCTACAACGGGCTTCCACGCGGGATCGGTGGGATCGACGGTGGCCGGGTGACGCGCAAAACGCGCGGCGAGCGTCGGCCCGCTGATCAGCCCTTCTATACAGTCGCCATGGAAGGGGCATGCGCCAGAAAAGCGGTCACCTGATAAGCGGCGCAGGCGCAGATGGCCAATTTCGGGATGCAACATTCCGTGGATCGGCACGCCGTGGACAAGCGCACCGCCGCCGACACCCGTGCCAATCGTGATGTAGACCGCCGAGGTGCAGCCCTTGGCTGCCCCGAACCGGTTCTCTGCGAGCGCTGCGGCGTTGACGTCCGTGTCGATGGCGATCGGCACGGGCAACCGCACACCGATCGCTCTTACGATTGCGGCGCCGCTCCAATGAGGCTTGGGCGTTGCGAGCATGACCCCATGGTCCGCCGCGGCGGGATCGACGCGTATCGGCCCGAAGCTGGCAATGCCTGTCCGTCGTCAGGACATTTGGCTCAACTTGCGGCGTAAATTAGCGGAGTGCGGGCGTCGTCCGGGGGTTGATGTTAAGCGGCGAGCTTGCGGTGTTGCAAGCGCCGATGTTCGATTGTTTGTCGC
>Ga0265296_1000833_pt1 | contig 40877 bp, 37 predicted proteins | sample MunlanPumphouse1_FD_189073 | JGI IMG/M metagenome (GOLD analysis project Ga0265296, IMG submission 189073) | Groundwater microbial communities from a municipal landfill in Southern Ontario, Canada - Pumphouse #1 | ecosystem: Environmental > Aquatic > Deep subsurface > Groundwater | place... | reverse complement strand
CATCTTTGGGCGCGTGGGTATTTTGTTTCCACTATCGGCATTACGGACAATATCATCCGCGCCTACATTCAAAGACAGAGACAAGAAGAATTAGATTTATTCAAACAAACTTGGAAATGATCAAAAAGGACGCAGTCCGCAACCTTACTTTAAGATAATTCCACCGACAGGGTCGGTGTGTAGTTTAATGTGTTTATTAAGATGAAAGAGTGCATAGAATAATTTTATGGTGACGTCGGAAACATGAAAAGTTACGGTTTCTCCGCCACCGTAAAATTCAAGTGGCGTCGCTGCCTAAAAATGAGAGGTGGTCCGCGCCTAAAACAAAAATAAAAATTTGTGCGGTGGAAGACTAACCCTCGCCCTCGGGGTTAGTTTTTTTAAAAATAAAAAACTCGCATTAATTTTAATGCGAGGGTATTTATTATATTGGCTGATCATAAATTACCTGATTTTTTCCTATTGGATCCAAAATTGTTATCCCCGTTTCATTAAACCTTGCAGTCACTGGCGTTCCTTGACCAGTGGTAAGATAGGCGTAATTTAGATCTCTGACAATTGCCGCCGCTTCCACTATTACTACATGCAAGCGCCCTTCTTCGGCAGTGGGGTAAGTACCTTCAAGATCCTCATCCGACGCATTATGAAATTCTCTTCTCATAATTGCCAAGATGCAGGCAATTAGACTATCCTTGCCGTAGCCAACATATGCCTTTGAACCATCAGGACGCGGAACATCGCGCGTGAAATGGGTGTTAGAGGTTCTTGTGCCACCACCTGTATACCAGTAGCGCAGACCCCTGTCTTGGGTGTGAGAGACGACTTTTCCTTCGGTTCCCAGAATTTCACTTCTCTGCAGGACTGGACCTTCAAAGTCAGGGGGCGTGATCCAATTGTTAACGAAATGGATGTGCATACCATTGTCAAAAATCACGCTCACTTGCACTGCGTCCCAGGTGTCAATACCCATAGAGACAAGCTTACCTTTTTGACCAACTGCGAAAAGTGAAACAGGCTTTATACCAAGATAGTAGATAAACAAGTCAAGCCAATGGGGGGCAACATAAGTAAATGGGTCGCTCTCCCTTGCCCATTTAAAGGTTTTAGATGAAACCTCTAATGGTTCTTCTAAAACCGCCTGACCATATAGCATTTTACCGAGTTTTTCTATAATTTCATAGAAAATTTTCAAATGGTCTGGGTCGTACCTTTTGTGCATATCCAATCCGGCAAGACGCCTTTTGCTCTTTGCAAGTTGAATAATACTGTCTGCTTCCCTCGTATGCAGAACCATTGGTTTTTCTGTAATCACGTGGACATCTCTTTCTAAAGCTTCCATTATAGGAGGAAGATGCAAATTATCCGGCGTTGCCACTGCCAAAATATCAATATTGTTACCACTATCCTCTAAAAGGTCAATCCAAGGCGTATCTCCCCAGTAGGACAGAGGAAGATTACCAGTTAATTTTGAGAATTCACTGGTTGCTCTCTCTGCTGATTCTTTAGTTCGCGTTGCTATACCCACCAGATTAAACTCAACATCTGCGAATTCACTTGCGAAGTCATCCATCCCTATCCTGCCCAGCCAAGGCGCAATTCCCGAACGCTCTAAATCAGCATAGGTTCGCAAGTGAACATCGCCCCCGAACATTCCAGCGCCAACTAGACCAATATTAATCGTACGCATTGTTCTATCTCCTTCTTTACAAAAGTTATGATTTTTACTTGAAAGGACAAAGTAACCAATTTTTCCAGCCTAACCTTTTTATAGTTTACAAAAAACAAAAAGTCAAGGAGAGGAGAGAGTTAAATGGGAGTTCAATTTCGGTAGGCAATAATCTGCGCTGCCTCTTTTTATTTGACAAAATGTTGAAATATTGTTAAATTAATTTCTCGTCCTTTCAAATTTATTCTTCATCTATAGATTGGATTTTGATGAATTTTGGCGGTCTAATTTAGAGTTCTAGTAAAAAAAGAGAGGGTCAAAAGTATGAAAGCAGTAAAAGTCACAGATCTTTACGAAGGGAAAGATTTATTGGATTCTGAAAAATGCGAGCTGGTCATCGTGGAATTTCAATTTCCGGGTAGTAGAAAGCGTTATTATGCTATGGTAAAAGAAGGCGATAAATCAGCTTTGTTTGAAAAGGCGCACCAAGGTTGGGCGCAGGCTTATCTTAATAATAAGCACTTTGTAGGGTATCAAGCTTATTACCGACCCGGCTTAGCTCAATCTTTGAAAGTGTTTTTGGGTCAGTTGCGAGAAGTATTTCAAGAGGAAATAGAATTGGAGGAGGTAAAGATATGAAGGGCAATATTTTAGGGAGAATTGTAAAAAAGGTTGTGTCGGTCTCTAGTAAAAAGAGTGAGGTGAGTGGAGAACAAAAGATGAGGGCGAGAGAGATAGCATATTCTGAAGATTTGCCACGCGTTATTAAAGACTATGATTTTATTCTTATAGAGCGTGGTTGTCCTTTATCTCTTGCCGGCATAGCTTGTGTTGTTTTTTGCAGTGATAAAGAACTACAAGAAGTTCTTAAGAATGCCGACGGAGTTGAAGAGTATGAATATTATGGACATAAAGGTTTTAAAATATCCGGGAGGGTGGATAAGACTATACAAAAGTTGCAAAAGATATTTGGAAAAGAGATTGAGTTAGATTAGGGTTCAATCTATTGAGGCAATTTGCAATGCCTCTTTCTTATTTGCCAAAATTACGAATTATTGTTAGGATTGTTTATTGTCCTTTATTTTGGAGTAGTATGATTTCTTTATCTATAATGTAAAAGTTTTCCATAATGGCATTTTTTAGACTTAGAAAGGAGATTAAAATGGATGTAAAGATTTTCGTTGCCAATGGTTTAGCGGTAGTTGCTCAAAATTTGAGGGATAATGATATTGTTCTTTTTCAATGTGGTGATTTAAACGGCGCTTACTGCCGAATTTATTCCGATAAGGATAATGTTATAGAAAAATTTAAGACAAATTCAGATTTTGAAAAACATGAATCAGTCTTTAAATCCTGCTTTCATTGCATGGGTAATGTGGATGAAGTCAAAAAGAAGATTGAGGATTTATTTTTTTAGACTTGAGGCAATTTGCGTTGCCTCTTTTTTTGTATTAAAATAAGAGAGTAACGCAGGCAAACAACAAAAAACAAAGACAGCGTTTTACATTTGTGTATTTATTCTTGCTGTGTGGAGATTGCTTCGTCGTCCGCCCAGGGCGGACGTCTCGCAATGACGAAGTATCTGCGGCGGTAATAAAAATCTATGCTCAAAAATCATTATTGCGGATTATTGTCCAAAAAAGAAGTAGGCAAAGAAGTAACTTTGGCTGGCTTTGTGCACAGCCGGCGCGATCACGGAAAATTGATTTTTTTGGATTTGCGCGATAAAGAAGGGTTGGTGCAGGTAGTTGTGAATCCGGAGGTATCGCTCACGGCGCACAAAATCGCGGAGAGCGCGCGGCCGGAGTTTGTGTTGCAAGTGAAGGGCAAGGTGAACAAGCGGCCGGAAAAGTTAGTCAATCCGAATTTAAAGACGGGCGAAATTGAAGTAGAAGCGAGCGCGATTCATATTCTATCCGCAAGCAAGACCCTGCCTTTTGAGGTGACGGATGATGGCAGAGAGGTGAAAGAGGATTTGCGGTTAAAATATCGTTATTTGGATATGCGCAGAGAGAGGGTGCTGAAAATTCTTAAAAAGCGGGCAAAAGCCGTAGATTATATCCGCGCCTTTTTAAAGAAAAAGGGATTTTTGGAGATTGAAACTCCGATTTTAACCAAATCTACGCCGGAAGGCGCGCGGGATTTTTTAGTGCCAAGCCGTTTAAATCCCGGGAAATTTTACGCTCTTCCCCAGTCCCCACAGCAATACAAGCAACTCTTAATGGTCGGCGGGGTAGAGCGCTATTTTCAATTTCCGCGCTGTTTTCGGGATGAAGATTTAAGGGCGGATCGCCTGCTGGAATTTACGCAATTAGATATTGAGCTGTCTTTTTGCGACCAAGAAGATATTTTGAATTTAGCTGAAGAATTAATGATCGGCTTAACAGAGGGTGTTTTCCGAAAGGAAATTCAAGAAATTCCTTTTCCGCGCGTTCCTTACCAAGAGGCAATGGAGAAATATAAATCTGACAAGCCGGATTTACGCAATGATCCAAAGAGCGACAAAATGGCTTTTGCTTGGATTTACGACTTTCCGATGTTTGAATATCACAAAGAGGAAAAAGTTTGGGGTCCGCAACATCACCCTTTTACCGCCATTCACACTGCGGATTTAGACCTGTTAAAAGAGGGGAAAGATTTGGCTCGGATTAGGGCGTTGCAATACGATTTAGTTTTAAATGGCAATGAGGTTTTTGGAGGATCAATTCGCACTACTGACCCCAAAATTTTGAAGCGCGTTTTTGAACTTTTAGGCTACAAGGGCGGGGATATTGAGGAAAGGTTTGGACATCTATTGCAATCTTTTGAATATGGCGTTCCGCCGCACGGGGGGATTGCCGCCGGGCTGGATCGGCTTTTAATGGTGTTAATGGCCGAAAAAAACATTCGGGAGATGATTCCATTTCCGACCACAGGAAAGGGGACAACAGCAGTGATGGACGCGCCGAGCAGCGTTGACGAAGCGCAACTTAAAGAACTGCATCTAAAAGTCCTCCCCTGACCGTGTCCCGCCGAAGTCCGCCTCGGGCGGACGAAGGAGGATAAGGGGAGGTGCAAGAGGGGTTATGTGAATTTTTTAGTATCTTAGAACCCCCTTTTATTTCCCCTTGTCAGGGGGAAAATATAAAAAGAGGGATTTTTAAATTTTTCATTTAACTTTATGCTCAAACGTCTAGAAAACTTTTTAAAGAAATCAAAGGCGGTCTATAAGTTAATGCCGCATAAAACCGTTTACACGACATTTGACCTTTCCCAAACTTTGCGCGCGGATTTAAAAGCGGTTGCTAAAACTTTACTCGTGCGGGCAGATACGGAATTTATATTTGCGGTAGTGCCAGGAAACCGTCGTTTGGATATTATGAAGCTCAAAAAACTTATTAATGCCGAGCGGAAGAAAATGGGTGAGCGGGCTTGCCAGAAGCTGAAGATCGCCAGTGAGGCGCAAATTAAAATGAAGGTTACCAAAAAAGCCGGCACCCTCGTTCCTTTCGGTTCACTTTATAAACAGAAAACCTACATTGATAAATTATTGCTTAAAAATAAAAAGATTATTTTAAACGCTGGTAGTTTTGAAGAAGCAATCAAAATTACCACTTCGGTTTACCGCAAGATTGAAAAGCCAGTTGAAGGTTTGTTTTCAAAAGCAAGATAACTTTCACCTAGCCATAGGTCAGGGGATTTACCCCCACACCTATGGTATAGGTGTGGGGGTAAAATGCGCCCATACCATTTTCAGCTAGAGAAATTTCAAGGTCCGCTGGATTTATTGCTGCGTTTGATTGAAGATGAAAGGTTGAAGATTACAGACATTTCCTTAGCCAAGATAGCGGATCAATATTTAGCCTACATTGAGAATCGCAAAGTGAATCCCGAGCAACTCTCGGAGTTTTTAGTCGTAGCGGCGAGATTGCTTTTATTAAAATCCAAAGAAATTCTGCCTGATTTGGAATTGACGAGCGAAGAGGAGGAGAATATTGAGGATTTGAAACAGAGGCTTAATATTTATCAAAAATACAAATTTTTAGCAGGGGAGCTCCAAAAACTAGAGAGCAGGGGAGAGTACAGTCTAGTCCGTAATGTTTGGTTTTCGCGTAAGGTTTGTTTTTCCCCGCCATCAAAATTTTCAGCCGACCAGTTAGCCAATATTTATGCTAGTACGATTAAGAATTTTTTAGAGGAAGAGGAGAAGTTAGCGGAAGGAACTTTAAGAAAAAGTATTTCCGTTCAGGAAAAGATTGGTTTTATTAAAATGTGCTTGGAGAGCCGAATGGAGGTGACTTTGGGGAGCCTGAACAAGACGGGGGATAGGTTAGAGCAGATTGTGAGTTTTTTGGCGCTTTTAGAGCTTTTGCGCCGTCAAGAGGTGATTGCGGAGCAAGAAAGGACTTTTGCAAAAATTCAAATTAGAAAGGCGTAGGGGAGAGGGACTAGTCCCCTATTGTTGATCAATTTTTTTTGAAGCATTTCTCTTATTGCAATAATAGATTAAATAAATTGCAATTTTTTTATATTTATTGTATTATTAGGCAAAAATATAAACATTCGTGAAAACGGATTTTTTATCTCGTTAACCTCAAGCCATTTTTTTTATGCGGAAAAATTTATTCATCACGACCATTTTTTGTCCGGCTACAGGGGGTATTGAATTGTGTTTGCACAATATCATTAAAAGATTGCCAAAGGGGAAAGCGGTGGTGTTAACGAGTAAAAGGAGAGAGCTCGGCCGGGATTTTGACCGACGGCAGAATTATCCGATTTATAGAAGAGGATTAGAAACGCATTTTTTAAAACCGAAATGGCTTGTTTCCCCCTTTTTTGCCCTGCGGATTGCCTTAAAAGAGAAAGTGGAATTTGTGCAAGCCGCTCATGGTTTTGCTTCCTATCTTGCGGCGTGGGTTTTAAAAAAGCTTTTGGGTCTTCCCTATTTTGTCTGGGCTTATGGTTTGGATATTTTAGCGATGCAGAAATCGCGTTTTTTGCGTTATTTGGTGAAGAGGATTTACAAAGAGGCCGCCGGCGGGATCGCGAACAGCAATTTCACCAGAGAAGAAATGTCGCGCTTGGGTTTGCCAGCGGAAAAGATTAGCGTGATTTACCCGGGAGTGGACGGGGGCTGTTTCCGGCCCGGTTTAGCAACGGCAGAGGTGAGGAAAAAATATCATATTCCTGCCGAAAAAAAAATTCTCCTTTCGGTTTCGCGGCTCGTCAGCCGCAAGGGTTTTGATTTGGTGATTCGCGCTTTGCCCGCGATTTTGGAAAAATTCCCCAACACTATTTATTTTATAGGAGGTAAAGGGCCGGATGAAGCGAGGTTGCGCGCAATGGTAGAAAAAAGTTCCGATCCTAAAATTCAAGAAGCGGTGAAATTTATTGGTTTTGTGCAGGATGCGGATTTACCCCGCCTTTACAATTTAGCAGATATATTTTTGATGCCCTCTAGACAGATTGAGGAGGACGTGGAAGGTTTTGGGATGGTTTTTCTGGAGGCGAATGCCTGCGGTTGTCCCGTAATTGGCGGCAGATCAGGCGGCATACCTGAAGCCATTATTGATGGAGAAACAGGATTTTTGGTTGACCCAGAAAATCCGAAGGATTTAGCTTTCAAGGTGATTCAGCTTTTGGGAAATGAGAATTTAAGTAAGAAAATGGGAGAAGCAGGGCGTCGGAGGGTATTAGCGGAGTTTAATTGGGAGAAGATTATTAAAAATTTTATCAGCACTTTGTATTTATTATGAAAAGCATCTTATTTCTCGCCTACTACTATCCTCCAGTCAATAACGCCGGCACGCAGAGAATTGAAAAATTCGTAAAGTATTTGCCGGATTTTGGTGTGCGGCCAATTGTTTTAACTACTTCTTATTTTTCGCGGCGCTACGATCGGATGAAGAGCTTTGCTTTAGCAAAGAGACTGGACCAGAAAAAACGTCGCGAGGATAAAGAGACCTTGGTGTATCGGGCAGGGGAATTGCGCAATTTAGTAGTCAAAGGGGGGGGAGGAAGTAAACAAAATATTGCTGGCTATTCAGAAACAAGGAGCAATTCTTGGCAAGCCAGGATCAAACAATTCATCAAAACTTGGTTTTTGTTCCCGGATTCTAAGATTACTTGGCTAGCTTTTGCTTTTTTTTACGCCCTCTGGATTATTAAAAAATATAGGGTAGAGTATGTAGTGTCCTCTTTTCCGCCTGCTACCTCTCACCTACTCGGTTTGTTTTTAAAAAGATGCACTTATGTAAAATGGATCGCTGATTTCCGCGACGGGTGGTGTCTGGATCCTTTGGAACCAGTCTTGACCCACTCCCCTACTCGCCTTTTCTTAGAGAAAATTTTGGAAACCGCGGTGGTCAAAAATTGTGACCAAATTTTAGTGACGTCGCCAGATGTCGGGGAGTATTTTAAGGAGTATAGAGAGAAAATCACACTCCTTTTCAATGGTTATGATGAGCAGGATTTCATCTTGGCGGAAAGAGATTTGGGTAAGTTCGAAAGGTTGGAGAAGTATTTTATTATTTCTCACACGGGAGCTTTTTATTATTCACATCCCGGGAACACGCCGCGTTATTTTCTGCAGGCATTAAAAGAACTTTTTTTGGAACACCCCGAGATGAAAGCAAAAACGCAAGTTTTTTTCTTGGGGAATTTAACTTTGGAAGAGAAAAAGATGGCTCATAGGACGGGCTTGGGTACGCGGGTAAAGGTTTTGGGTTTAAAGCCGCATATAGAGGCTGTCCAATATCGTTTGATTTCAGATGTTCTTTTGCTTGTGGACAGACCAATGCGCGGTCGTTCATCATACATCCACGGCAAGGTTTTTGAGCATCTTCGCGCCCGCAAACCCATTTTAGCTTTACTTCCTGAAGGAGCCTGTCGTGATTTTTTGGCTCAACTGGGAGTGGGCGAGATTGTAGAACCGCAAGACATCGCAGGGATTAAAAAGAAACTTTGGGAGTTATTTTCAGAATGGCAGAGAGGGGGAATCTTAAGATATGAACTTACTAATATAGAGTTAGCTAGATTTGAGAGGAAGAATTTGAGTAAAAAGTTAGCAGAGATCTTAAAATAATTTTTAATTCTTAATTTTTAATAGTTCGCCTACGGCTCACTACCTTCGGTTTGCAATTCAATTTTAAAATTCTAATTTTAAATTTTAAAACTAAGGGAAGAAAGAGGAGAAAGGGTTTTCAAATTAAAAAATTTAAAATTTGGATTTGACCTGCCCGCCATTGGCTTCGCCAGCAGGCTTGTGAGTAGGCGGGTTTAAAATTTAAAATTTGAAATTAGAAATTATCCCCATGTCTCATTATTTAAATAAAATTCTAATCATTATTCTCGCCATCGGCTTTATCTTGGCAATCCTCGCTAATATCTTCGCCTGGAAATTTTTGATTTTGCCTTTGGGTATTATTACTGCTCTGGTTTTTTTCGCTTTGGCTTGGCGCAGATTAGATTATGCTTTGTATGTTTTTATTGCGGAATTGGTTTTGGGCGGCGCCGGCGGCAGATGGCTTGATTTCAAAGGGCCAATATCAATCCGCATCGCCTTTTTTGCGATTTTGATTTTAGTTTGGCTTTTCTATATTTATAGAAAAAAAGTGAGCCTAGCGCCTTTATTGGAGAGTAAATTCACAAAGCCATTAATCGTTCTCTTTTTCCTTTTTCCAATTTTTTGGGGGCTTTTGGGCTGGATTTATGGTTTTCCTTTGGAGTATATTCTAAAAGACGCTAACGGATTTTTGTTTTATATACTATTTTTTCTTTTGCTTACCGTTTTGCCTAAATATTCTGAAGGCCAGAAGCTCATCAAAGTTTATTTAGTTTCCATTGTCGCCGTGAGTTTTATTCTCACCTTATTATATTTTTTAGCCGCTTTAGATATTATCAATATTTGGTTTTTAAAACAGGTCTTCTTGGCTAGGATGTTTTATGGCGGGAAGATTGGGATTATGCCGGATGGGGCTTACAGACTTTTTACAGGCAATGGGGTTTTTATCCAAATTGGATTTTTGCTCTTAGTTAGCTTTATTCTCATTCGTGGTCATTTAGGATGTCGTTCGCGAACGACATCCTTAAGTAAGAATGTTAGAAACCTCATTTTATTTTCTATTTTATTCGTGTATCTAGCGATTGTCGCGAGTTACACGCGGGGTTTTTGGGTGGGTATTATCGGCGCTCTTCTATTCCTCTTATTCTGGTTATCGTGGAAACAAAGGTTTAAACTTTTAGTCGGCGCCATTGTTCTATTTTTAATTTCCGAGATTGTTTTTCAGGGTCTTTTCCATCTTTCTTTTTCCAATTTTTTCTTTAATCGTTTAGCCACGAGCGTAAGCGTAGAAAAGGATCCCGTTTCGGTTGGTCAGCGCGTTTCCCAAATGCGGGTTTTAGGCGGCTCTATTTTGCGCCATCCTTTTTGGGGCACGGGTTTTGGAACCTATTTCCCCGTCTATCGCACCGAGGCCGAGGTGGCGGATCCTTATTCTTTTGAATTGGGATATCTTGATATGCTCGTGAAATGGGGGATTGTTGGTTTTGCTTTCTGGGGTCTCGTGATCTTGGGCGTATTTTTTAAAGGCTTGAAACTACTCTGGTTTAAATTCGATTTAGGGAAAGAGCAGAAAGCGCTCATTCTGGGTTTTTTGTCGGGTTTAGTCGCGCTCTTAATCGTAGGCGGCACTTCGCCATTTTTAATGTCCAGCTTCGGGATTGCGCATATCGTATTGACTATATATTTGTTGGAAATCATAGATAATGAAAAATGCAAAAATCCCCGGCCCGCCTCGCGTTAAATATAGTCTACTGATAATTACTTTATTTATATCTCTTAAATAATGTCAATCAACAGACAAGTTAAAGGCGAGCGGGGCAGGCAAAAATCAAAATGACAGTGTAAAATGTCAAAAAGAATAAACTTTAAGACTTTACATTGTCATTTTACACTTTGATTTTTACATTTTGCATTTGAAAATTATGAACCCTAAAGTCACCATAGATCTATTAGGTTGGAACAGTAAGAAATATCTAAAGCAAGCTTTTGATTCGGTTTTAGAACAGACTTATCCGAATCTAGAGATCGTTTTTATTGATAACGGCTCCGAAGATCATTCGGTGGATTTTGTGCGGAAAAATTTTTCCCAAATTAAGATTATTGACAATAAGAGAAATTTAGGTTATGCCGAGGGTCATAATATGGGAATCAGACAGGCTTCCGGGCAATATGTGATCTGTATGAATCCGGATATTATTTTAGAAGACGATTTTGTGGCGAGCGCGGTTGAAGTGATGGAGAAGGATGACCGCGTCGGTGCTTTGGCGGGTAAACTGTTGCAAATGAAAGAGGACGGAACAAAGACTAACATTATTGACTCCACAGGTTTTAAAATTTTTAAAAACCGCCGCGTGATTGACCGCGGGCACGGTGAAGTTGACGCGGGGCAATGTAGGAAAGGAGAGCAAGTTTTTGGCGCTTCAGGCGCTTTGCCCGTCTTTCGAAAAAAAGCCTTGGAAGACGTGCGAATCTTTGGCGAGTATTTTGACTGCGATTTTGAAAACTACAAAGAAGACATTGATCTTTCGTGGCGCATGAATCTATACGGCTGGAAATGCGTCTACGCGCCTCGCGCTATCGCCTACCACGAGCGCGGCACAGGCTTATGTGAACAGGCAAAGAGTAAAGATTTTTTAAGAGAGAAGAAGCGGCATTCTTTCCGGGCGAAATATTTTTCTTTTAAGAATCATAGTTTGATGCTTGTCAAAAACGATTTTCTGCAGTATTACTTATTAGATTCGCCTTTTATCTTTTGGTATGAGTTGAAGCGCTGGGGTTATGTTTTATTGCGCGAACCCCGACTGCTTGGTTCTTTTTTAAAATTAGTGAAGCAACTTCCCCGCGCTTTTAAAAAGCGGCGGGTGATTATGGCAAATCGCAGGGTTAAGGCAAGAGAGGTCAGAAGGTTTTTTGAGTGATTAATGGAGGTGCGAATGATGTTTGAGGCGACTTTTAAGGCAGAACGAGTTACTGCGGGCAGTTTCCCAGTTTCTGAAATCACAGTCCGTGTTGATGAAAAGGGTTGTTTTGTCAATGGCAAGAAAGCAAAGATGTCATATAATGGTATCCAGCTTCGTTTTGAACTGGAAGAAGATATTTACATTACTTTTAATAATACTAACCCCGGTCGCCCGATTGTCCAAATTTACGAAGAATTAGGCGGAAAAATTGAATCGCCGCGGCTTTCATCCGGAAAAAAGGTAAAGCGATAGATTAAAAGTTGATTGTTGGCTTGCGTATTATGGCTTGGGAGACCTGAACCAGCGAGAGCGCCTAAAAGGAGGTATATTATGTGGAAGAAAATTATTATCGGATTTGTTATCATAATTTTTCTCATGGCTGTTGTTTATCTCTGCGTACGATTTCCTGGAATGTTGAGCTCTCTAGGACATGACTTCGCAAGAGCGATGTTACGCGGAGGATAGATATGTAATAGGGCTTATCTTTGAAGATAAGCCATTTTTTTTTATTCCTTATTCATAATTCCTGATTCCCGATTCCATTTTACTTTTTTGACCTTTTCTCTTTTTTTTGTTATGATTGGAAGGTGCAAATAAGAGCACTCTTTAGGCGAATATTAGGCTTATCCGCTTAAGTTTGTTTCCATTTCAATGATAGCAAAAACAAAAATTTTCTCAATTTTAGGAATATTTTCGCTAGTTATCCCCAATTTTGTTTTAGCCTTTGATTTTGACAAGAATAATCTCTTGTCGGATAATGAGCTTTATTCTTGCAATCTAAGAACCGAAAAAGAGGTGCAGCGCTTCCTGGAAGCGCAGGGGAGCTGTCTTGCTGATTATACAGTGGAAGACGCAAGCGCGGCAAAAGTCATCGCCAATGCTTACAGAGATTATGAAATCAGCACTTGTTGGCTTTTAACCACCCTGCAGAAAGAGCAGTCTTTGATTAAAAGCGCGGCGGCGCGGTCAGCTCGCGCGCTGGATTACGCTATGGGGTTTGCCTGTCCTTCCGGCGGCGCCTGTGATGAACGGTATAAGGGTTTTCAAAAACAAGTGGAATCCGCGGCTTGGCAGATTCGCAATCGTTATTTAGAATATCCGGAAAATTATACCTTCCAAGTAGGAAAAGAGGCGAAGACCGAAGATGGCGAAATTGTTAAGCCAAAAAATATTGCCACGGCGGTGAATTATAACTACACGCCGGTGGTGGGCGACGGCATAAATCACGGCGCCAATCGCAATTTTGTGCTTCTTTGGCAGGGGTGGCGAAATTGGTTTTTGCTTTCTCACCCTGCCGGCAATCTCTTGCGCGCGCAGGGAGGGCAAGCGATCTATCTTACTACATACAATGAAGAGGAAGAGCGGGTGGAAAAGATGTTGATTACTAATTTAGCTGTCTTCAAGGCTCGCGGTTATAGCAACAGTCAGATTATTGCCGTGGACCAAAGCGAGGTTGACGGTTACCCGAATTCAGGATTGCGGATGACCTATCCCAACGGAACATTAGTACGGGGCAGCGGTCCAGCAATTTACGTTGTTGAAAACAATCGCCGCCGCCATATTGCCAGTATGAAAGTTTTGAAAGATTTGGGTTATAAGATGTCCGATATAAGAAAAATAAGTGATACAGAACTTGCGAGCATTGCGGGCGGTCCGGCAGCGGAATCGGGAGGGAAGAAAATTGACGGCACTTTAATTCGCACTAAGAAAAATCCGGCAATTTATGTCTTAGATTACGGCAAACGCCGCCATATTGCGGAATGGAATGTTTTTCAAGCCAATGGTTATTTTTGGAAGGATGTTAAGATTATTTCGGAGGAAGAAATGGCAAGTTATCCCACGGATAAACAGATGGTCTTAAATGATGGCATTATTGTCCAGGCGAAAGGCCGCCCGGGTATTTATGCGGCGGAATATGGCAATCTGCGTCCCATCAAGAATTTAGAGACATTCAAATCTCTAGGTTATAAATGGGCTTGGGTGAAAACCGTTTCGGCTCAATATTTAGACAGCGTACCGAAAGGAGAAACATTAGAATAATTTTAAATTCTAAATTTTTAATTTTAAGTCAATTTTAAATGCTTTAATTTCAAATTTTAAAACAAAGAAAAAAAGTTTTAAAATTTAAAATTTGGATTTTCAAATTGATTTTCAGCCCTAGGTCGTTCAGACTCTGATGAGTCTTCAGACTCGAAGAGCTGATCTGCCTTGGGCGGAAAAATTTAGAACTTAAAATTTAAAATTTTTCATGAAAGATTTTTTCATCGTCATTATCAACTATAAAACCCCTGCGTTACTGCGGCAGTGTTTGGATTCTATTTTAAAAAATAATCCTGGGATGGAAAGGAAAATTTTAGTGATTGACAATTTTTCGGAAGATGAATCTTTCGCGATGATGCAGAAGGATTTTCCCGAGATTAAGATTTTAGCCTCGCAGTATAACAGTGGTTTTGGAGCGGCGATTAACTGGGGCATTAATAACGCGCCCAATACGGCAAAATATTTGATTTTCTTAAATCCAGACATTATCATGCGAGGCAATGCTTTAAATAAAATGTTAGAGTTTATGGAGAAGCGCCCCGAGGTCGCCTTAATCGGCCCCAAACTTTTAAATCCAGACTTGTCTGTCCAGAGTTCTTGCCGCAGGTTTATTACCCCGAAACTCATTCTTTACCGGAGAACATTTTTAGGCCGCTTTGGTTTTGCTAAGAAGGCTCTCCAGAAGTTTTTAATGGAAGATATTAATCACAAAAAGATCCAGGAGGTAGATTGGATTTTTGGCGCTTGCATGATGGTGCGGCTGGCGGCTATTAGAGACGTAGGATTAATGGATGAACGTTATTTCTTATATTTTGAAGATATGGATTGGTGCCGGCGTTTTTGGGAAAAAGGTTGGAAGGTTTATTATTATCCGGAAGCCGAAATGATTCATTATCATCGCAGAGACAGCGCGGCTGAATCCGGCTTTTCCGCTCTATTTAATCATGCGGCGCGAATCCATATCGGGAGCGCGGTGAAATATTTTATTAAATACTTCGGGGTGCCGAAACCAAGGGAAGAAAGATTAGAAAATAATTCCTCGCGGGCACGGATATTGAGCAGACAGGTATCTCGCTAGTGATATCAAACAATTTTTAATTTTTAACTGATTTTTATCTCTTTCAGCCCTAGGTCGTTCAGGCCGTTCAGGTTCTGAAGAGCCTTCAGGCTCTGAACGAACTCTAATGAGTCTTCAGACTCGAAGAGCTGATCCGCCTGGGGCGGAAATTTTTATTGTCATTATAAACCAAACAATAATTCAATAACTAAATAAAAATTATTAGCTAAAAATTATTAGGAATTAAAGATTACTTCATAATGTTTTCTCTTTTAACTCAAGAAGAACCCAAACATCGCAATTTCAAATTCATTATTATTATTCTCGCCCTTGTTTTGATTGTGGGTTTGGTTTTTGGCCAGCCGGTGTGGGCAGTCTACTCTCATGCTTCGCACGGCAAAAGCTTTGTGGCAAAAGCAGAAGAAGAGTTGTCCGCGGGCAATTTAAAGGATGCCTCTCTACATTTAACTCTGGCCCATCAAGAATTCCTTGCCGCCCGCGATAAGATGGGGCGTCTTGCTTGGTATAAAGGAATTCCTCTTCTTGGTAATCAGGTGGTTGCCCTAGACAGCCTGCTTGTTTCCGCTTCCGAGTTGAGCGGGGCGCTTGCTGACTTAGCCAATATTGCCAATACCGTTCTGAATCCCCTGGATAGTACGTTGGAGAAAGCGGGGGAGGAAAAAAAGAGAGAAAGTCTGAAGGTGCTTTCTGAATCAACACCTTTATTAGAGGAGACTAAACATAAACTAGAAGAAGCAAAAAGGGATTTAGAGGGCATTAGCACTACCGGTCTTTTGCCGCAAATTGGTGGAACTATTGATTTAATGAAGGGAAAATTGCCCTTATTGCAAAAGACAGTGGATAAACTTATTCTGGCGTCGGAGGTTTTGCCCAATATGCTGGGATATCCAGAAGAGAAGACTTATCTTTTTCTGTTTCAGAATAATACTGAACTTAGGCCCGCGGGTGGTTTTATCGGCACCTATGGTATTTTAAAATTGAAAAATGGCGAGATTGCGAGTTTCGCCACCGATGATTCTTATAATTTAGATAAACAGTATAATAGTGAAATTGAGACGCCGAAGCCCTTTCAAGATTATAATAAAAGATTTGAATGGTATTTTCGTGATTCCAACTGGTCGCCTGATTTTCCTGCAGCCGCCGAAAAAGCGGAGTGGTTTTATAAATTAGAAGGGGGAGGGGAAACATTGGACGGCGTTATCGCCATTACCCCTACGTTCATTGAGAAGATTTTGCAATTGACGGGGTCGGTGAAAGTCCAAGATTATCCTTATGAGTTTACTAGTGAAAATTTTACTGACCAATTGGAATTTCACGTGGAAAAGAATTTCTATAAATTTGAGGATAAAACGCAGCGCAAAAATATTATTGGCGATTTTGGCGAGATTCTTATCGCACGGGCATTAACTTTACCCAAGGATAAGTTATTGGAACTCTTTAACGTTGTTGTCCAGGGCTTTAGTGAAAAGCATGCGTTAGTTTATCTTAACGATCCTGCCTTACAAAAAATAATTGTTTTATCTGATTGGGATGGGCGGATTAAGGAAGCTCCCGGCGATTATTTTTTGTACGTTGACTGCAATTTAGCGAGCCTAAAAAGCGACCCCTTTGTGAAGCGCACTATTGATTATGAGGTGAATTGGGATGGGAAAGGAAATCCTATCGCGCGCCTTACAATGACTTACAATCACATCGGCGAATTTAACTGGCGGTCAACGCGCTACCGCACCTATGCGCGCGTTTATGTGCCTAAGGGCGCGGAATTAGTCAATATTTCCGGTAATGAAAGCGAACCCGCGACCTATGAAGAATTAGGCAAGACTGTGTTTTCCTTTTTTAAAGTCACAGAACCAAAAACAACCGAGTCGGTCACTTTAGAATACAAACTGCCGATGAGAATAACCGAGCAAGCTTATTCTCTTTATGCCCAGAAACAGGCAGGGACAGTGGATCATCAGTTAAATGTGAAAATTGACTGGAATGGAGCCACACGGGAATTTAAGACCGATTTGGTGGAGGATAGGGAATTTAAATTATAAACTCAAAACGCAAATCTTAAAACTAAAAAATAAAAAATTTAAACCTTTTAGTTTTGAAAAATGAACTATTGTCGTTTGAAATTACCAGCAGTTTTACTTATTTGAAGGTATGGGAAAAATATTTTATTCAATTTTAACACAAAAATTTTGAGTGAAGAGAGAGGTTTCACACCCGAGGAAATAAAACAGGAACAAAATGTCGAAGCAGAAGACACGCCGGAGAAAAGGTCTAATTTTAAGGTGGTATTTTTTGGTACGAGCAATCACAGAAGTTTTGATGATAAGCGGGCGATAGAAATAGCAACAGAGTTGGCGCGAGATCAAGTTGCTAATGGTGGTCACAAAATAGTAACTGGAGGATATGAGGCTGGTGTAATGGGCGCTGCTTCCAAAGCAGCTGCCGAGCAGGCCAAAAAGCTCGGTCGAAATGATTTGATACCTGAAGGCATTACTATTGGGAAATTTTTAGGTGAATATGCCAAAGATTCAGAGATCAAGGAAGCAGACGGCGTTTTGGAAAGGATTAGAATTCTAGTGGAAAAATCAAATGCATTGGTTGTTTTGCACGGCAAGACCGGCACGGTTGTTGAATTATTAAACTCAATTTCGTCTACTGCCTTGGAACAAGCAAAAAATAAAGAAGATTTTATTCCTAAACCAGTTATTATTGTTGATCCTTCTTTGGAACACACAGATCTATTATCATTTCTTAAGAGAAGGGATCCTAAACTCGAGCGCTCCATAGGGAATATTTTTGTTGTAAGTTCAAGCGAGGGTCAAGAATTAGAAAAAATAATCCAGCAAATAAGTTCTCTTATTGAAATCTATTATAAAGAATCTTTGGGTGCGCAAGAAACAGAAGATGAAAGGAAATTATTAGAAAATTTTAGTTTAAAGAAGTTTTTTGAAAGGCAAGATACTTTTAGTGAAGGTAGCGGTATTTAATCCATTGGCTTCTATTGTGACAAAAAGAACAAAAAAATATGGAATTACCTAGTTATTTACCCAAATCGCATTTAGTTTCGGAAGATGAACTGCTGTCATTTGAAATTACCAGTAGTTTCTCTTATTTGAAGGTATGGGAAAAATATAAAATGGATAAGGCAATGGCTACTTTTGATGTGTTGACTCGCGATATGCCTAAAAATCGTAACTTTATGGTTTTTACGGGTTTAGAGGAAATTGTTCAGACCATTTTGAATTTGAAATTTTCTAATTCTGATATAGAAATTTTGAAAAAGTCAGGGGTCATCAATAAAAAAAATGCCGATTATCTGAAAACATTTAAATTCAGTGGTTCTATTGATGCAATGGAAGAAGGAACTATTTTTTTCCCAGGGGAACCTATTTTGAGAGTCACTGCTCCACTCAGAGAGGCAACACTATTTTATGTGTATTTCACGACAGTAATTCCTTCTAATACAATTTTTTCCACAAAGTGTATTCGCTTAGTTTTGGTTGCCAAGGGAAAAAATATTGTGGTGGGGGCGAATCGAGCTCATAGCTTTGAATCCATGGCGAAATGTATTAGATCAGCTTATATTGTAGGCTGTATGCCAGGTAGTTCTCCTGGATACATTAGAAAATATGGTTTTGAAGAAACCAAATTTATTAAAGCAACCGTGCATTATTTTATTAAATCCTTTCCTTCTGAATTGGAAGCGATGAGTACTTTTGCTGAAACCTTTCCCGACAACGAAGCGACTTTAATTGTGGATACCTATGATTTTGCAAGAGGAGTTGAAAATGCCATTCAAGTTTGTCAGCAGCTGAAAAGGAAAGGTAAGAAAGTACATTCATTGTATATTGATAGTGGTGATCTTTCCGAATCGGTCACTTTTGCAAGGCGAAAATTGGATCAAGCCGGTCTTCAAGATGTTGAAATTATGATCGCTAGGAATTTAAATGAATGGAGAATTAAAGAACTAATGGATAAAAAAATTCCCTTTGATAGTTGTTTAGTTGTCACTGAACCGGCAACTTCTTTTGATGACCCAAGGCTTGAGATTGTTTATAAAATGGCTCAATTAGAAGATAGAGGCGTTGTTCGACAAACAATGAAATTGTCTCCGGAAAAGAAAAGTCTACCTGGCCGTAAGCAAGTTTATCGGATTATGGAGAACAACAAAATAAAAAAGGATATTATTGGGCTTGAGGATGAGGATGTAAGAGGTAAAAAACTTCTCGTTCCTATTATTAAAAATGGGAAGCTAGTTTATGGATTGCCAAAGATTTCAGAAATTAGGGAATATACTGCAAAGCAAGTTAAACAACTCCCAGAGAGATTGCGGGAGTTGGAGGTGCAAATTCCTTCTTATAAAGTTGAAATTAGTCCTGGTTTGAGAAAGTTAAGCAAAATGACTCAAGAGAAGGTGCATTGAATTGATCAAAAAAGTTAATAAAAAATGCACGATATCCGTTTATTATTGTCAAGTTAATGTTAAGGCAGGCAGGTATGATGAAGCTAAAATGGCATTTTAAATTTTGCATTGTCTCGCTTTGCGAGATCTCGCAAAGCGATGATCATTTTACATTTTGATTTTTGAATTTTAAATTTAATTTATGTCCTCTAAAATAAAAACCATTAAAGCGCGGGAGATCTTAGATTCCCGTGGCGAGCCGACAATTGAAACAAAAATTGTTTTAGAAAGTGGTTTGCGAGCAAAAGCCGCGGTACCCTCGGGGGCTTCGACGGGTAAGTTTGAGATGTGGGAATTGCGGGATAATGACCCGAAAAGATATTCAGGTAAAGGGGTGCTTAAGGCTTGTAAGAATGTTAATGATGAGATTTTAGAAGCCTTGAAAGGTATGGATGTTGCAAAACAGAGAGAAATTGACGAGCGGATGATTGAGCTGGACGGCACGGAAAATAAATCCCGTTTGGGGGCAAACGCGATTCTTTCTATCTCTTTGGGTGTTGCTCGTGTCGCCGCCCGAGTACAAAAATTAGAACTTTGGCAATGGATTCGTAAACTTTCATCTGTGCCGAGGAACAATAAAGAGAGTTCTATGATTAGACCAATTTCGGAAGATTTGCCGATGCCTTGTTTCAATCTTTTGGAAGGCGGAAAACATTCGGATAATCGTTTGTCTTTTCAGGAATTTTGGGCGATTCCAGTGGGGGCAGGAAGTTTTGCTGAGGCGGTGAGAATGGGCAGTGAAGTTTTTCATTGTTTACGCGAATTGTGCAAAGAGAAAGGGTATAACACTAATGTGGGCGACGAGGGAGGACTGGCGCCCAATCTGGATTCTAATCAGCAGGCAGTAGAGCTTGTTATTGAAGCAATGGCGAGAGGCGGTTTTAAAATGCCTGTAGATTTTGTTTTGGGTTTAGATGTGGCGGCAAGCTCTTTCTTTGAACAGGGAAGCTATCTTTTTAAAAATGAAGGCTTGTCTCTCTCCAGCGATCAGATGGTAGGTCTTTATTGTGAATGGGCGGAAAAGTATCCAATTTCCGCCATTGAAGATGGTTTAGCCGAAGATGATTGGCAAGGCTGGGTTTCGCTTGCGCAGAAATTAGGAGATAAAGTTCAAATTATTGGCGATGATCTTTTAGCGACCAACCTTCAGAGATTAAAGCGAGCAATTCAGGAAAGGGCAGCGAACGCAATTTTAATCAAGTTAAATCAAATCGGCACTTTGACGGAAACCTTGGATTGTATTAAAGAAGCCCAAAAAAATAATTTTGGCACGATTATTTCTCATCGTTCAGGTGAAACTTGCGATACTTTTATCGCTGATTTAGCCGTGGGGACACGGGCAGGACAAATCAAGACCGGCTCCCTTTCTCGGAGTGAGAGGATTTGTAAGTATAATCGGTTGATGGAAATTGAAGAGCAAATAAGGAGTTCCTAATGGATTGTGTTAATTAAAAAGCTTGATTTTAGGGGAATTCAGGCTTTAGCCTTTCACTTCTAAAATTATTCTAATTATTCTAATTGACCTAATTAACCTAAGAAATGACCAATAACCAAATCATGAATAACCAAAATTAATTTTAGGCATTGGTCATTGGGTATTGCCCGTCCTCCGCAGTAGCAGTAGCTACTGCTACGGAGGATGGAGGATTTATTTAGAATAATTAGCTTGCCCCGTTAGAAACGAAGTATTCTAACTGGGGAACAATTAGGTTAATTAGAATAATTTTTTAATGAAACCCTGAAGAGTAAACTCCCTTTTTTGTAATTTTATTGTCATTTTGCCCGCCTGCCTAAGCTGCTGCTAGGCTAGCGGGCAGGCATTTCGAGTTTTAATTTGGTGCTGAATTTGCAAAAAAGAAATGAAAATATATGAGTGCGAAAAAATATTGTCCCGTAGTTTTAATTATCTTAGACGGTTGGGGTATTGGTCCGCCGACGCGGGTGAATGCTGTGAGGGAAGCGCAGACCCCTGTTTTTAATGATCTTGCCAAAACATTTCCCGCCGCCACATTGCAAGCGTCAGGGGAGGCTGTTGGTTTGCCTTGGCAGGAGATGGGTAACTCCGAAGTTGGGCATTTGAATTTAGGTTCGGGACGGCTCATTCTACAGGACTTGCCTAAGATTAATAACGCTATTGAAGATGGTTCATTTTTTAAAATCCCTGCTTTTTTGGAAGCAATAGAACATGTTAAAAAGAATAATTCCCGATTACATTTGATGGGGTTATTGAGCCCTGGCGGTGTGCATAGTTATATGGATCATCTTTTTGCCCTTTTGGAGCTAGCTAAAGGGGAAGATATCAAAGACGTTTTTATTCACGCTTTTTTAGATGGGCGCGATACTGCTCCGCAGGCCGGTCTTTCTTATCTAAAAAATTTGGATTCCCAAATTCACACTTTAGAAATTGGGAAGGTGGCTACTCTTTGCGGCCGTTTTTTTGCAATGGACCGCGATAATCATTGGGACAGGGTAGAGAAGGCCTATGAGATGATGACGCAAGGGCGAGGCAAAAAGACGCAAGATTTTTATGAGGAAATTCAATCTTATTACGCCCAAAATACTTTTGATGAAAATATTGAGCCCTTGGTTATCGTGGATAAAAATGACAAACCGGTCGGATTAGTGCAAGATCATGATGCTTTAATCTTTTTTAATTATCGGGCAGATCGAGCACGCGAAATTACCAGCGCTTTTATAGAAGATGATTTCCAAAAGTTTGAACGCGGTAAGCAAATCCGTGATTTATTTTTTGTGGGCATGACAGCTTATAGCAAAGATTGGCCCTCTCATGTGGCTTTTCGGGATGAGAAAATAGAGATGACTTTAGCGGAAACATTAAGCCGTGCGGGGCTTTCCCAGATTCATATCGGTGAAACCGAGAAATATGCCCATGTAACTTATTTTTTTGATGGCGGATGTGAAAAACCCTGGCCAGGCGAGGATTATGCGTTAATCCCCTCCTTAGGGAATAAAAATTATGCCGAAATACCCCAGATGAGCGCTCCGGAGGTAACGAGGCGCACCATCCAAGAATTAAAGGAAAAGAAGTATGATTTTATAGTGGTGAATTTTGCCAATCCAGATATGGTGGGTCATACGGGGAATCTAGATGCTACTGTTTCAGCGATTGAATTCCTGGATAAATGTTTAGGGCAAATTGTGAAGGAGGTTTTGGCGCAACGCGGCGCTCTTATTATAACCGCAGATCATGGAAACGCGGAAGAATTATTAGATCTGAAGACTGGTACCACCGAGACAAAACATAGTACTAACCCCGTGCCTGTTATTTTGATCACTGAAGATTTAAAAGGCAAGGGGAGAGAGAGCGCGCTTGATTATATTGATGGGAGTTATCCTTTAGGGCTAATTTCCGATATCGCGCCTACAGTTTTAGCGTTTCTGGACATTCCCAAACCTGAAGAGATGACGGGAATCAATCTTCTGGAAGTATTACTGAAATAATCCACGCTCCTGTGGCTCTCATTTTTATGAACCTTATTCACCCCGTTAGAGAACTTCGTTCTCTAACGGGGTTCACGATTGAATACTCCTAAACAAACTTTAATTTTAAATTTATGCACTACGATGTGGTAACTTTTGGCGGTGCGACCCGCGATATCGTGATCCGCACCGCGGCAGGCAAGCTAATTACCACCAATCATGATCCATTAGCGAACAAGCTTTTGGGTTTTGAATATGGCGCCAAAATTCCGGTTCTGCACACTTATGATAATTTTGGAGGCGGAGCTTGTAATGTGGCGGTAGGATTGGCAAAATTAGGTCTGCGCGTAGCCTGCCGGGTGAACTTAGGCCGTGACTTGGATGGTCTGAAGATTAAGAAAAATCTTAAAGCCGCGAAGGTTTCCGGGGAGCTCATTTCTTGGGATAGAAAGGAGAGGACCGATCTCTCCGTGGTCATTATTGATGAGAAGGGCGGCGGAGATCATGTTGTGTTTGTGGACAAAAATGCAAGCAATAATTTAAATCTGGGGCGCAAAAGATTCGCGAGCAAGTGGATCTATATTGCTTCCCTCACTGGCGAATGGTTAAAGTTGTTAAGAGAGACAGTAGATTTGGCGGCGAAGAAGAAAATTAAAATCTACTTTAATCCTGGGTTGGCGCAATTATCTTCAGGGTATGAAGGGTTGCGAGAGATCTTGCATAATGTGGAAATTTTAATTTTAACTCTGGATGAGGCGATTGAGCTTGTTTTAAGCAAGAATAAAAATTTTTCTTTGCTTGCCGGTAATATCGCGCGCGAACTCTTTTCTTGGGGTCCCAAGATCGTGGTTATCACAGAAGGGGCCAGAGGAGCATCGGCTTATGATGGCAAGGAACTAAACTTTGAAGAGGCAGTAAAGGCGAGTGAGGTTGCGGATACGACGGGCGCTGGCGATGCCTTTTCCGCTGCCTTTTTGGGAGCTATTGTTTTGGGTAAAGATATAAGGACAGCGCTTTTGTGGGGAGTAAAAAATGGCGCCAGCGTGCTCAAAGACTATGGGGCGCAATCAGGGTTGTTGACGAAGAAGGAAATAGAGAAGTAAATCAAAATGTAAATATCCCACCTGCGCCGACTCGGCCTCCGTAGCCACTTCGGCGAAGGGGGCAGCTTCTGCGGGCAGGCAGTTACTTATTTAAAATTTAAGGAATAAATTTGAAATTTGGAACTGAACTTTTAACTTTGCCGCGCCCGCCAAAGCTACGCTTGGCGTTGCGGGCGGGCACTTTTAACTTTTAACTTTGATTTGATGCACAAACCGAATTATTCCTTGATTATTACTGTTTTTGCCTTGGTGATTTTTGGACTGGTGATGATTGGTTCTGCAAGCTCCGTTTTGTCTTATGAAAGATTCGGCAGTAATTCATATTACCTGCGCCACCAATTTTTCTTTGGTGCGCTTTTAGGTTTTATCGCTTGGCTCATCTTTGCGAAGATTGATTATCACAAGTGGCAAAAATGGGCTTTTCTCGCTTTAATTATTTCTTTAATCTTGTTAGTTTTAGTGTTTATCCCGGGAATCGGATTGGGTTTTAAGGGAGCGCGGCGCTGGATCGGAGCCGGCCATTTCTCTTTTCAACCCACAGAACTGCTCAAACTCACCTTTGTCATTTATCTGGCTACTTGGCTTTCAGGAAAACGAGAGCAGGTCTCCCATTTCCAATATGGTTTTCTCCCCTTCTTAACTATTTTGGGGGTGGTGAGTTTTTTAATTGTGTTGCAACCAGACATAGGGACTTTATCTATTATTCTACTTAGCTCTGTGATTGTTTTCTATCTTGCCGGTGCTCGCCTCCATCATTTAGCGATGATTGGGGGTATTTTGGTTTTAACCTTTTGGCTTTTAATTGTGATCGCGCCTTACAGGATGGATCGTTTTGTTGTTTTCCGCAATCCTGAAACGGATCCCCAAGGGATTGGCTACCATTTAAATCAGGCTTTAATCGCGGAAGGCTCGGGAGGGTTATGGGGTTTGGGTTTTGGTCAGTCTAGGCAGAAGTATAGCTATTTACCCGAGGTCGCCGGAGATTCTATTTTTGCGGTCATCTGTGAGGAGCTAGGCTTCCTTAGGGTTTCCTTTTTAGTGTTTATTTTTTCTTTTTTAGCTTACCAGGGATTTAAGATTGCGCGGGCAAGTCCCGATAGCTTTGGCCGGTTGCTTGCTGGCGGCATCACTTCTTGGCTTTGTTTTCAGGCTTTTATTAATATTCTGGCTTTAAGTGGTTTAATCCCTTTAACAGGGGTTCCTTTGCCCTTGATTAGTTATGGTGGATCTGCTATGGTAATTTCTTTGATCGCGGTAGGGATTTTAACGAATATCTCAAAGCAGACAGTGTAGAATTGGGAATTGGGAATCAGGAATAATGAATCAGGAATGATGGATTAATCTTGTACCCTCATATTCCTGCCTGCCCGCCGAAGCCCGAAGGGCGTAGGAGGGCTTCCTAATTCATAATTCCTGCTTCATATTTATGCGTATTCTTCTTACTGGCGGCGGTACGGGCGGTCATACAATTCCCATTGTCGCTGTGGTTCAAGAACTAAGAAGACGAAGGAAAGATTTGAAATTGTTTTGGCTGGGAGATGATCATCCCGAGGAGCGAGCAGCGAGAGAAAATAATATCCCTTTTCAAAAAATCGCTTGTGGTAAGTTCAGGCGTTATTTTTCTTTTTGGAATTTGATTGATTTTTTTAAGATTCCGGCGGGGATTTTTCAAAGTTTTTTTCTGGTCCTGGGATTTAAGCCCCGTGTGGTTTTTAGTAAGGGCGGTTATGTGAGTCTGCCCGTCGTAATCGCCGCCTGGCTCGCGCGTAAAAAAATCATCGTTCATGAATCTGATGCGGTGCCAGGGCTTGCAAATAGAATCGCCAGCCGGTTGGCGAGCAAAGTTTTATTGGGATTTAATGCGCATTCTGCGGAGACGCTGTCTGTCAAGTCTCTGCCGGGTAAATATATTTTTACCGGCAACCCTGTGCGGCGGAAAATTTTGAAGGGTGACCCTGTAAAGGCGCGCGAATTTTTTCATTTATCAAAAGATAAGCCGACTATTTTGGCTATGGGCGGTAGCCAAGGCGCGCGGTTTATTAATGAGTTAATTTCTCGGTCTTTGCCTAAACTCTCTGAATATCAAATTATTCATTTAACTGGCGTTAACACTGCTTCCGCCATTGCGAGGCCGTTCAGGCTCGAGGAGAGTCCCGAGCTTGTCGAGGGACGACGAAGCCCGCCCGCCTCGCCTGAAGCGAAGCGATGGCGGGCAGGCAATCTTATAAGTACAGAAAACCATTATCGTTTTTGCTCATATTTAGATGTTGCAAAAATGGCTCTTGCTTATGTTGCCTGCGATCTTGTTATTTCCCGCGCCGGCGCGAACACTCTAGCCGAGATCGCGGCGCGTGGTTTGCCGTCAATTTTAATCCCTTTGCCGTCTGCTGCTTCTGATCACCAGTTCGCTAATGCTAAGATTTTTGAGAAAAGAGGGGCAAGTATTGTTTTGGAGCAAAAAGATTTAACTTCGCGAAAATTAGTTAGTTTGATTACAAGTTTATTGAAAAATCCCAATCAACTTGAAACAATGAGTAAGAAAGCTAAAAGTTTAGCTAAGTTTGATGCGGCTCGCAAGATCGCTTCCGAGATTTTAAAAAAATAAAAAAAAGCGAGTGATGAAACACTCGCATTGTAAGTCATTGAATTTCTGTCTCATTCTCTTTATAGGTTTCAATACTTAATTTACCTACTGGCTTCCAGTAAAAAGCGCTGGATTCTTTTGTACATTCCACAAGATAATGGTTTGATATCTCTAGAGCGACTTTACGAGGCGTCCGGAATTTCAAGGGCAAGGTGAGGCCAGTTAAAACTAATTTGCCGGGCTCTTGAACTTCTATCCAAATCCGTCCGTAAGTAGTTTGGACATTATCCACTCGTTGAAGTTTCTTATCATTATCAGCGAGAGACACAGGATTGAAGGCATACGCCTTGCGATATTGGAAAGGGCGTAGACAGACATGATTATTCCTGTCTTGATAAAGAGCAAGATCAAGGAGGGTGAAAAATTGCACCTCTTCTTGCTTGTCCCGCCAATACGCCCAGTTTTTACCATCAGTCGGCATAAATGCCCAGCCGATGTCTGTAAATTTTTTCCAATCTCCTTCTGTCGGTTTGGCATAACGCAATGCGTCCTCTGCTAAATCCAGCATTTGATTCGTAAGGTTTTGACATTGTAAGTCCTCTTTTCGAGTTTTTTCTCGCGTTAACTTAAGACAAAATAAGACGCTTAATGCTAATATGCATAATAAAATACTAATCAACCATTTCAGTTTCATTGCGCACCTCCGAATTTATTGCTTGTTATAATCATCAAGCATTTTCTCAAACTTTTCCTGCACAGTTTCTCCTTCCGGGGATTTTCTCCAAACATAACGTTTATAAGGATCCTTGGGGATAAAATTCCCCGCATAGTTGAGTTCATCAACAGCGCTGTTCATCTCCTCTGCCTTTTTCTCATTTTCCAACAAGACGAATTTTTTCTGCACGCATACTCCCTTGTGGATTTCTGGTCGTTCAAACTCATCAACTTGATAGTCTGGTCCCCAATCTTTATAAACGATTGGATACCTGCCTCGGCAGTCCACATATTTCTCTCCTGTTAAGATCATGCCGAATCTTTTCTCTCGGCAAGGGAGCTTTCTTATGGGTGGATCGGGGTAAAGACTGAATATCCATATCCCTATTATTATAGGTAGCAGTAATAATATCTCTACTTTTTGTCTTTTTGCCATTATCCATACCTCCCGTTTTGCAGTTAAATACCCTTAATATCAATATATGATATATTACAAAGAACAAAAACAATGGAAACAATCCATTGAGTATAGAACATATTTTATTATATGTCAATAAAGAAAAAAGTAAAAATCCATTTTATCGGCATTGGCGGGATTGGAATTTCGGGTTTAGCGCGGATTTATTTAGAAAAAGGATACAAGATTTCGGGTTCAGATTTAGCGGCTTCGGAAACGATAAAGGATTTAAGGAAATTAGGCGCGAAAATCAAGGTCGGCAAACATCAAAAGGGAAACTTGCCTTTAAATACTTATTTGGTGATTTATAACTTAGCCATTTCCGAAGATAACCCTGAATTGCGGGAAGCGAAAACACGAGGCATTAGAAGCCTCACCTATCCGGAGGCTTTGGGAAAACTTACCAAAAAATATTTTACGATTTGCGTTTCCGGCACCCACGGAAAAACTACAACTACCGGAATGATTTCTTTGATATTGTTAAAAGCCGGATTAGACCCCACAATCATTATTGGCAGCAAGTTAAAAGAGTTAAATAATGCCAATAGCCAACTAGGTGCGGGTAAATATTTAGTGATTGAAGCGGACGAATACAAAAGAGCTTTTTTGAATTATCATCCGGATATTATCGTAATTATGAACATTGAAGAGGACCACCTTGACTATTACAAAGACCTTAAGGATATCAAGAGAGCCTTTGGGAATTTCGTCGGTTTATTGCCTAAAAATGGTTTTTTGATTACCACTAGTAAGATTATAATGTCATTGCGAGGAGGAGTCCCTCACTTTCTTAAAAAAGTGAGGGACGACGACGAAGCAATCTCATCGCGTGGTAAATCTAGTTTATTGAGATTGCCTGCCCGCCATCGCTTCGCTTCAGGCGAGGCGGGCGGGCTTCGTCGCTCACCTCGCGGTTCGTTCTTCGCAATGACGAATAGTGGAAGGTTTATTGATTATAAGGAGGGACCGCGGGAAAAAATAGGAAGGGTTTTAAAAATTCCCGGCGAGCATAATATCCAAAATGCTCTAGCGGCGTTTGCGGCTGGCCAAGCTCTAGAGATTCCGGAAAAGGTTATTTTGAAAGCGCTAGGTCATTACCAGGGCAGTTGGCGTCGCTTTGAAGTGAAGTATGATCAGGCGGTGACGATTATTGACGACTATGGTCACCACCCTACGGAAATCAAGGCGACCTTGAGGGCGGCGCGGCAGAAATATGGCAAGCGGAGGATTTGGTGTGTTTATCAGCCCCACCAAATTCAGCGCACGGAGAAGCTGTTTCGGGGATTCACCAAGGCTTTCCAAGACGCGGACCGTGTGATTATTACGAAAATTTTTGGTGTTTTGGGTCGCGATGAAATCAGTAATCAGAACTTAACCGCCTTAAGTCAAAAGCTGGCGCGGGAAATAAGTAGAAAACGCCCCGAAGCGGTTTATTTGGAATATTTTTCAGAAATCATCCATTATTTATTGAAGAATGTACGTCGTAACGATGCAGTAATAATTATGGGCGCGGGGGATATCAATCAGTTAACTCCTCGGTTGATAACAGTATTAAAAAACCAGGGATTATAATATCTCCTGGCTTGAAAAAAAGATCATTTTACCACAATGGATAGATGATTTCATAATCTTTTCCACTGTAGTGATGTTTAATTATCCTTAAGGTGCTCTTTCCGTGGTATCATTATCACATTTTGCCAAACTTGTTTTCTAGAACTTCCGTGATTTCCCCTATATCACCCTTAGAGGCAAGTTTGATTTTAACTAGAGTTCCCTTCGGAATTTCTGTTTGCTGATGCTTTGCCTGGGCTAGAACTTTTTTCTCTGTGTCTTTGGTTCGGCAATAGTACCAGTCCCTTTTGCCTTCAAGCGCAGATACAACATAGGCATCCACAATGTTATCCATTTCAATTTCCTCCATTCATTCCCTTTCCGGTTTCAGAAAGGCGCTAAGTGTTTTGTAATTATTAATCTGACTTAGGAATCACAGCGGCGCATACTAGAAAACAGCGGCGCTTCAACCTCCCTGTTTTAAAGGGATTAGTGAATTATACAATTTTTCATTCCAAAGTCAATGATAGACATTTTTTCAAAGAGTGGGAAAAAAGAATTAGCTGGTTTAAGGATTAGTGAAGATTTAAAAAAATATACTACTTTTAAAATCGGCGGGCCGGCAGATTATTTTTTTACGGCTAAAAACAAAAAGGATATAATAAAAGCGGTAGGCATAGCCCAGGATTTGAAATTGCCTTATTATATATTGGGAGGCGGGAGCAATGTTCTCGTGGCTGATAGCGGTTTTCGGGGTTTAGTAATTCAAATTGCCAATCAAGAACTAGAATGCCGCGGCCGAGAAATTCATTGTGGCGCGGGTTTGGCTTTAGGAGCGTTAATCCGAGAATCATTAAATCAAGGTTTGGCGGGTCTGGAGGATCTCTCTGGCATTCCTGGCACAGTGGGTGGCGCGATTTATGGCAATGCGGGCGCCTTTGGACATTTTATCGGCGAAAAAGTCAAGACCGTTTGGGTTTTGGACCCGAAGCATTCGCAGGTCAAAATTTACACCCAAAAGGAGTGTCAATTTGACTATCGGAAAAGTGTCTTTAAAAGAAATCACAATATTATTCTAGATGCTGATTTTGTCTTTGAACCCGCTCCGGATAAAGAAAGAATTTTAAAAAAGATTGAAAGGGCTAAAGCAGTGCGGGCGCGCCATCCTTATAAAAATTGCGCGGGTTCGGTTTTTAAAAATATTCCTTTTCATGGCTACGCCAGACTTCAGTCCCGAGGACTTCAGTCCGAAGGTCGTTCAGACCCTGAAGGGTCTTCAGACCCGAAGGGATCTTCAGAAAAGCAAGGAGAGCGGTTTTTAAAAAATATGCCATCTGAATGCGTCCAGTATGGTGAAATCAAGGCGGCTTGTTTGATTGAAAAACTGGGCTTAAAGAATAAGATGATGGGGGGAGCGGCAATTTCCCAGAAACACGCCAATTTTATTGTGAATGAGAGAGAAGCCAAAGCCAAAGATGTTTTGGATTTAATTGATTTAGTGCGGCAGAGGGTTTATGAAAAGTATGGATTAGTTTTAGAAACAGAGATACAGTTTGTGGGATTTGAATAAAAAAATCAAAGTATTTACTTTTACCTTTTCACTTTTCACTTTTAACTTTTATTTATGCAAATCAAAATCAGAGCAAAAAATTTAAATTTAGATGAGAAAATAAAGGGTTATATTGAAGAAAAAATCGGGTCTCTCGCTAAGTTCTTAAATGATATTCAACTGGCGCGGGTAGAAGTGGCGCTCAATAAACGTCACCGCAAGGGTAATGTTTTTTACGCGGAAGTAATGCTGGAAATAAGGGGCAGTCGTTTTTACACTAAAGAAGAAGCCCAGGATTTGTATGCCGCCATTGATATTTGCCGGGAGGAGATGATTCAAGAGATCCGCAAATTTAAAACCAAGATGCGGGACAAAAGGCGGGGCGAGGAGAGAAGCTGGAAGAGGTGGGTGAAGGTGTGGAGATGGAGGAAATAAAAATGCAAAAATCAAATATCAAAATGTAAAATGACAATGCAAAATTTTAAAATAAATTACATTTTTTGGGAATTTACCATTTATGGTTTTAAAACCAAATTTTTATTGAACAACCGAGGTTTTTATAGAGTTTTGCCACCCTAACGGGTAGTCACCCGAAAGGGTGAAAAGGCTAAAGCCTAAATTCCCAAAATAATTTTAACATTTTACAATGTCATTTTGATTTTTGATTTTTAAACTTTGAATTTTTTATGTTTCTCACTAAACTTTTCGGCGACCCTAACGATAAGGTTTTAAAAAAAATGCAGCCATTGGTTGATGGGGTTAATCGTTTGGAGCCGCAGTTCAAAAAATTTAAAGATGAAGATTTCCCCGTCTTTACAGAGAAGTTGAAAAAGAAAATTAAAGCGGGTGAAGAGTTAGATATTCTTCTTCCTTCAGCCTTCGCCGCTTGCCGGGAGGCCAGCCGCCGCACCATTGGAGAGCGGCCTTATGATGTGCAAATTTTGGCGGGTATAGTCTTGCATCAAGGCAGGATTGCGGAACAAAAAACTGGCGAAGGCAAGACTTTATCCGCGACAATGCCTGTTTATTTGAATGCTTTAACTGGAAAAGGCGTGCATGTGATTACGGTGAATGATTATTTAGCGCGCCGTGATACTGAATGGATGGGGCCGATTTATCATTTACTCGGACTCTCGGTGGGTTGCGTTGAACACGAAAAAGCCTTTCAATACCAAGGTAAGGGAGGGGAGCGCGGCGCCAATGCGCAGGTAGAGATGGGTGACGCGGTGAATTCTCATCTAGAGGAAATTACCCGCGCCAAGGCTTATGCTTGCGATGTTACTTATGGCACGAATAATGAGTTTGGCTTTGATTATCTGCGAGATAATATGGTCTGGGAGCGTTCTCAAATGGTGCAGCGAGAACTTAGTTACGCTATTGTTGACGAAATTGACTCTATTTTAATTGATGAGGCGCGCACACCCTTAATTATTTCCGCGCCAGACACCGAGTCAACGGATAAGTATTATGAATTTTCTCGGATTGTGCCGCGTTTGAAAGAGAACGAAGATTACAATGTGGACGAGAAAATGCAAGCCGTGGCTTTAACTGAAAAAGGGATCGGCAAACTTGAAAAAATCTTGGGTGTAAAGAATATCTATGAAGAGCGCGGTATTAGCACGGTGCATCATATTGAGCAAGCCCTGCGCGCTTATGCCCTTTTCAAGCGCGATCGCGATTATGTGGCAAAAGATGGTGAAGTGATTATTGTGGACCAGTTTACGGGGCGTTTAATGCCGGGCCGCCGCTATTCCGAAGGTTTGCACCAAGCGATTGAAGCAAAAGAAGGAGTGGTAGTGCAGAGAGAAAGCAAGACCTTGGGAACGATTACTTTCCAGAATTATTTTCGACTCTATAAAAAACTAGCCGGAATGACGGGCACCGCGGCGACGAGCGCTGAAGAATTCAGCAAGGTTTACAATCTGGATGTGCTAATTATTCCGACTAACAAACCAATGATCCGGCTGGATTTGCCGGATGTGGTATATAAAACCGAGGAAGGAAAATTTAAGGCCGTGGCGGAGGAGATTAAAAAACTGCACGAAGCCGGGCAGCCCGTGCTCGTCGGCACGATTTCCATTGAGAAAAATGAAGTCCTCTCTGGAATGCTGGAAAGGGAAGGCGTGCCCCATGAGATTTTAAATGCCAAGAATCATGAGCGGGAAGCGAAGATTATTGCCGCAGCGGGGCAGGCTGGCAGCGTCACGATCGCGACCAATATGGCCGGTCGCGGCACGGATATCAAACTTGGGGTCAGAGTGAAGGAGTTGGGTGGTTTGCATGTGTTGGGCACTGAACGGCACGAAGCGCGGCGGATTGATAATCAGTTGCGGGGGAGGTCTGGTCGCCAAGGCGATCCGGGCTCTTCGCAATTCTTTGTTTCTTTGGAAGACGATTTGATGCGCATTTTTGGCGGAGAGCGGATTAAGATGCTGATGGACCGTTTGCGTTTGCCCCCCGACCAGCCGATTCAAAATCGGATTCTTACCCGTTCTATAGAATCTGCCCAATCCAAAGTGGAAGGCAATAACTTTGACATCAGGAAACATCTCGTGGAATATGATGACGTTTTAAATAAACAAAGAGAAGTTTTTTATAAAAAACGCAGAGAGATTTTAGATGATGGCGAGGCTTTAAAAAAAGCAATTCTTCAGATGATTGAAGAAGAGATAGAAGGGATTGTAATGACCCACACCATGGGAGACAAAGAAAATAATTGGGATATTCAAGAAATCTGCGAGAGTATGTATGCGCTTTTACCCTTGGAGACAATGTCAGGAATAAGCCGCGAGAACTTATGCGCTGTTCTGGAAAAGATGGCGCAAGATATTACTGGAGGGGGAAGCCATGGGCGGACTAAAATAATTGAATATTTATTCAAAATAGCCGAACAGAACTATACTCAAAGGGAGCAGGCATTGAAGCCCGAGGGAATGCGCCAAGTGGAAAAAGCCGTGGCTCTGCGGATTATGGACACGCTTTGGACTGAACACTTAGACACGATGGACTATTTGCGGGAAGGCGTGCGTTTCCAAGCCTATGGTCAGCGCGATCCTTTAGTGGAATACAAGCGCGAGGGTTATGAACTGTTCCAGAAACTTTTAGAAAAGATTAGAAGCGATGTTGCGAATACGATTTTTAAGGTAAGTATTTTGATGCCGAACGCGCCCGGCACAAATGTTCAGGCAATAAAGCCGGAAGCGCAATCGCCATTTCAGCCCGCAAATAGAGAAGCATCAAGGGAGCAATATAACGCGCCAGTAACGCGGCCCAAAGTCGGCCGCAATGACCCCTGTCCTTGTGGTTCAGGAAAGAAGTATAAAAAGTGTTGTGGGAAATAGAATATGAGAATTTTTATTACTGCACCATTTGGCGATAGCCAAAAAAATATAGAAAACTTGTGTTCAATAGTCAGAGTTGCTGGCTTTGAAGATTTTTGTTTTACTAGAGACATAGAAAATTACAGAAAGATTTTCAATGATGTGAAAGAATTGATGCGGAGAGCGAAAGAAGAAATTCAAAAGTCAGATGCCCTACTGATTGATATGACTGAAAAACCGACAGGAAGAGCTATTGAAGCAGGTATTGCATATGCTCTTGGTAAGAAAATTGTTGTTATTATGAAAAAGGGTACTGTGGTTAAAGATACTGTAATGGGAATTGCTGATGTAGTGATTGAATATGATAGTATTGCTGATATTCTACCTAAACTTGAAGAATTCCTGCGGATGCAAAAATAAATTCAAAAAGTGCTATGGGGCGTAGGAATAAAATATGAAATATATAGGAATCAGCGGAGGCTGGAGAAAAACGAATAATGAAGTTGAAAATGCAGTACGTAAAACCGTGCGTGAGATTATTATGCAAGGTAATGGTATTGTTTCAGGAGGAGCATTGGGCGTTGACTCGGTAGCTTTGGCTGAAGCGTTGAGGCAAAATCCAAAAGGAGAAAAAATAAAAATTTTTCTTCCAACTTCATTAGAGATATACGCAGCACACTATTATAAACGAGCGCAAGAGGGAGTGATTACTATAGAACAGGCTAAAAATTTGATTAATCAACTTTCACGGTCAAAAACTGCTAATCCGAAATCATTAATTGAGAACCAGAAAAATACTGTTGTGAATAAGGAAACTTACTTTGAAAGAAATTCTGAAATAGTGAAAGCCTCTGACGAATTGATAGCCTTTTATATAATTTCTGAAATGAGTGATGGCCTTGGTACGCGAGACACAATTGCCAAAGCAAAAGCGAAAGGCATCCCCGTAAAAGTTTTTAATTTCAATCTTACTGAAAAGTAACTTGTTGGCTCCATAGTCCCAAGCGGAAGCGAGGGCTGTGGAGCCAAAATGCAAGCCTTGATTTTATTGGAATATGCCTTCCTTTCGTATATACAAAGAAAATGAGAACGAAATACATTTTTTAACTCTTACTATTATTGAATGGATAGATATTTTTACAGCCCCAAAATATTTTCAAGTAATTATTGATAGTTTGAAATATTGCCAACAAAACAAAGGGCTTTTGCTTTATGAATATGTAATCTTAACAAATCATATTCACTTAATTACTCAAGTAAAAGAAGGCTTTAAATTATCGCAAATCATCAGCGACTTCAAAAAACATACAACGCAGGAGATCTTGAAATTACTTCAAGAAGATAACAGAAAGTATATTTTCAACTTAATCAAAAACAGTTTTGCTCGCAAAAAGGGATATCAAAATCAAATTTGGCAAAGAGAAAATTATCCCGAAATAATTGTGAGCGAAGAATTCTATCTCCAAAAAGCAAATTACATTCACGAAAACCCAGTGAAAAAAGAATATGTTTTGAAACCCGAGGAATGGATTTATTCTTCGGCGCGGAATAGGCTTTTGAATGATAATAGTATTATCGTATTAAATGATCCGTTCTAATAAATAAGGCTCGCATTTTGGCTCCACAGCCCCTTCGGGGACTATGGAGCCAACGTGGTCATCACCTCATTGGTTCAATTTTTTGAATTGAGCTAGAGATTTCCACACCCGATATGATTTTTCTAAAAACTCCCCCCAATTTTAAACCCCGTTTTAAGGTAGCGAGCTGCTATGTAGAATTTAAGGGCAAGATTCTTCTTTTGTTTCGCAATAGTCATAAGTTAGAAGGCAATAAATGGGGTGTGCCCGCGGGCAAGATTCATACAGGGGAAAGCGAACGGGAGGCGATGGTGAGAGAAATTAAAGAAGAAACAGGTTTAGAGGTTTCATCAGAAAAATTGGATTATTTTCATAAGGTCTATGTCAGATATCCTGACTACGATTTTGTATATCATATATTTTTTTTAAAATTAGATTCTGAACCCATTATTAAAATCAATCCCCGTGAACACAGGGAACACGCGTGGGTAATGCCGCAGGATGCTCTAAATATGAAATTAGTGCCGGATTTAGATGGTTGTATTAAAATGTATTATGGGGTTTAGATTATCCGTAGTAGAGACAGGTTTAAAACCTGCCTGACGGTAGGCAGGCCTGTCTCTACAACAGGTGATAATTTTATGTTCAATCTGCATAGTCTTTTGTTCGACTTTGATGGCGTGCTTTGCTATGACCGCTTTTATCGCGCGACTTTGGAAAAAACATACCCTGAAGTTTATGTCTGGATTCAGGAGAATATTTTCGGTGACAGAGAGGAGTTGGTGGAGCAATGGATGCGTGGTAAAATAAGTTCCGCAGAGATTAACCATATCATTGCCAAAAACACAGCCATTAACGGCACGCTTTTAGAAAGGTTATTTGTTAAGAGCGTACGCTTGATGAAGATAAATAAAGAGTTGCGCAACTATATCGCGGGCTTGAAAAAGAGGGTGAAAAAAATAGGCTTGATCACAGATAATATGGATGTGTTTAGCAAAATCACGGTGAAAAATCACAGCCTGAATAAGTTATTTGATGTGGTTATCAATTCTGCGGATTATGGTTATTTAAAAAAAGATCAAAAGGGAAAGCTTTTTGATATCGCCCTCGCGAAAATGGGGAAAGAAATCAATAACACTTTATTGATTGATGATTCCTTAAAAGTGACGAACTTATATCAAGATAAAGGAGGTAAAGCATTTCTTTATCAAAATTTTCAGGATTTTAGATGGTTTTTAAATAATGCATTGCAGGAGCCTTATATTACAACATCATAGAGCGTGGTTTTGCGGAATTTCCCGTAGAGACAGGTTTTAAACCTGTCTCTACAATAGATGATAATTTATGCCATCTGAAAAAGATTTTTATCAAATATCTCTAAAAGCCTTCCTAAAAAACAAGAAGGGCGAAGTCCTTGTTCTAAAATCGTTCAATGATGGTCCCTTTGCCGGCTTTTATGATTTTCCGGGCGGCAGGATACATAAGGATGAATTTACAGCGCCGATTTTGGATATTTTAACAAGAGAAATCACAGAAGAAACCGGCATAGTTAATTTTAAAGTCCGTCCTATACCCGTTGCCTATGCGAGACACGAGGTGTTAAAAACAGATGGGTTATTCCATATTTTTTATTTATTTTTTGAAGGGGAATACTTGGACGGTGAAATTAAAGTGAGCAGAGAGCATCAGGATTACCAGTGGCTGGACCTGAAGGCGATTGAGCTTACGCGGTATTTTGGAGTCTGGTTTTTAGAAGCGGTGAAAATATATCTATCACTTGGAAAATAATCGCGCTTTTGGTAAAATAAAGAAGTGTAAGGCGAAGTTTGGGTAAGAAGAATTTTATAATATTAGGACTTTCGTATTTGACTTAAAAATTTGTCATTTCAGTGTCTTGCTGAACTTGTTTCAGCATCTTCAAAGTTCAAAGGAGATCCTGAAACAAGTTCAGGATGACAAACGCGTAAGTCCTATTATTATGAAACATGTATAAACCGAGATGACGCTAAAAAGAGAGAAAAATATCTAAAGACGGCATGGGGAAAAAGATATCTGAAAAATCGTTTACAAAAATATCTCACGGGGCTATAATATAACCAAAATGACTAGACAAAACTATCAATTTACACTTTCAGCCCCGTTAGAGAAATTTCATTCTCTAACGGGGTCAGCCGTAAGGCTGAATTACGAGAGGGAGAGAGTAAACCCCGCACCAGAACCCCGAAGAAAAGCAAGCTTTCAACGGGGTAGGCAAGTTCGGTACGGGGCAGGCGAGACTCGTCGAGTTTTTATTACATTTAGGACTTTCGCGTTTGACTTAAAAATTTGTCATTCCTCTGTCTTGCTGAATTTATTTCAGCATCTTCATTTTTTAAAGGAGATCCTGAAACAAGTTCAGGATGACAAACGCGAAAGTCCTAACATTAAAAAATTTTGGCAAACAAAAGCGCTATCTTTTTGGTAGCGTTTTTGTTTTGTCGTAAAGGTCGAAAAATCCGCGAGGTCGAGGCGGATAAAAATAATAAATAAATAATCAACAAAATAGTATGCACAAAATGATTCGTAAAGCACTTGGAAAATTAAATATAGCTATTGCGTTAACGCTCGCGGTTGTGATGACTGGAGGATTGGGTGGCGCGACTTATGTCTTGGCATCGTCAACATCCAACTTCACCCAGACGATTAACGCCGGCACGCTTGCCGTAGATATTGTAGATGCCAGTTATGTAACCGTTGGGAGCCCCACCATGGCGATGACCGCGGCAACTTTTAGTTTCACCTGTCAGACCATTACCGGCTCTTTTGGCACCGCTTCCCAGCAAATCTATGTTAAAAATCCCGACGCGGCAGATGCTGGCTGGGTAGTTTCTTTGGCGGCATCAGCCCCCACAGCTGTGTGGAACAGCGTTGGCACGGATTTTGACTTCAATGAAGCGGGAAGCGCGGGATGCGTTGATGATGGAGCAACGACGGACGCTGATGCTTTTGGCGGTCAGATGACGGTTAATCCTTCGGCTGGAACTTTAGCTGTCGGTCAGTGCACAAGCTGTGTTGTCACTAATGTTTCCAAAGGATCTTCGGCTGCCTTTGTTGAAACCACGACCAACAGTATTACCGTTCTTACCGGCGCCGCGCTTTCTGACGACATCGGCGATTGGAAGTTAACCGGCGTTTCCATCAGTCAAAAAATTCCAAAAGAACAGCCAGCTGCCAGCGACTATAACATCAATATGGTGCTCACCATCACTGCCAGTTAAAACTAGAAAATAGAATCTAGAAAATAGAAAGTAGAATATGGAATATTTACGCGTTAAAAAATTAAAAGCGCGACTTGTTGGCATTAGTGTGATGTCGGTGCTCACGTTTGCGTTGTTGGGCGTATCCGCACCTTTGGCGCGAGCGATTGAATACGGAGGTTTTGGGGGAAGACCGGCTTTCCCGCGGGCGGACAATCCCCGCACCGAATCCATTTTTGTCCACACGCTTAATCCGGGCGATGTTCAGGAAGAAGGGGTGTTGACAGTCAATAATTCCGCCGAGCGAAAAACAATGCTGGTGTACAGCGTTGATTCCACTCCATCTACGGGCGGCGCTTTTGCCTGCGAACAGCTGTCTGAAACAAAAGATGATGTCGGTGCATGGATTACCCTTGAAAAATCAGAGGTAACTCTTGAGCCGGGAACAAACGAACTTGTTCCCTTTACGATTGCCGTTCCTACAAATGCCAGCGTTGGTGAGCATAATGGCTGTATTATTATTCAGGAAAAAAAAGAACAAAAGGGTGAACAAGCCGGCATGTCTCTTTCTTTCCGCACGGGACTTCGGGTTGCCATTACCATTCCGGGAGAACTTGAGAGAAAACTTGAAATTGTCGGGTTTACAGTAACCAAGCGCGATGACGGCAGTTTTCTGCTTCAACCAAAAGTTAAAAATCTTGGTAATGTCTCCATTGACGCGGACGCGCAAGTGATAACGCGCTATTTCTTTGGCTTAACGCATTTTACGCATGGCGGACAATATCCGATTTTACGCGGCGATACCTCGGACTGGAATTTTGAACTGAAAAAACCTTTTTGGGGAGGGTGGTATCGTTCCAATTTTATCGTGGAATACGATAAAAATCCCGAGGCCGGGGTTGGCGTAAAAAGCGGCAAGGAATTAACGCGGCTTGAAGGTCCGTCGGTCTGGTTTTGGAGCTTCCCGACGCCGGCTGCTTTAGCAATAGAGATTGTTATTCTCTTGGCTTTGGCGTTTGGCGGATTTCTTTTCTGGCTTTCGCAAAAACGCAAAAGGTGGATTAAAGAAAATTGGGTTTCCTACGAAGTAAAATCAGGCGAGGATATTAAGTCCCTTGCCGAGCGATTTGATGTGTCATGGAAACTGCTTGCCAGAGTCAATAAATTAAAACCGCCTTATGCGCTTAAAACAGGAGAAAAAATTAAAGTGCCGCCGGCGAAATAGAAATCTATGGGAATGGACAGAGATTTTTAGAAATTCGCCGTGGGTCATTTTTTCATATATAAAACTCTCTATAAAATTTGTTTGTACATTTTTCTTAAGGAGAGCGGTTTTTACGCGTCTTTTTGTTTTTGTTTTGATTTTTAGCTGGCTATTTTCCGGCTGGCCGCGCATTTGGCATAATCCGCCGATTCCGCCGAAAATACAAAAAACATACGCATTTACTTGTGCCGCCGCGGGCTTTACCGATATCGGTGGTGGAGTGTGCCGTGGGTTTATCACAACAACCGGAGCGGGTACATTTACTATCCCGAGCGACTGGACTGATACCAACAAAATTGAAGTAATCGGCGGAGGGGGAGCCGGCGGATTACAAGCCGCTGATGCCTCCGCAGGCGGTGGTGGCGGCGCTTATTCTACTGTTTCTAATCTTACAGGACTTACCGGCAATATTGATCTATCAGTTGGTGTCGGAGGTACCCCCAGCGCGACTCAATCCGTAACAAATGGTGGCGATACTTGGTTTGGCAATACGACCTGTACTACGGCTCAAGTTTGTGCCGGCGGCGGAGTCGGCGCGCTTGATGAAAGCCCGGCTGGCACCGGCGGAGTGGCGGCGCAAGGAATGGCAGATACCGGATATAATGGCGGCGCCGGCGGTACGAGCGGTACCGCGGCTGATGACGGAGGTGGAGGAGGAGGCGGTGCTGGAGGTCCGGGCGGTGTTGGAGGAAACGGAGGCGCTGCTTCTAATAACGGCGGAGCTGGCGGAGGAGGCGCGGGAAAGGCTACTCCTGCAAATGGCGCTAACTCCACCACTGCCACTGGCGGCGCTGGAGGAGATGGTCCGGGAGGAGGCGGCGGCGTGGTTCCCGGCG
>Ga0265296_1000832_pt1 | contig 40887 bp, 46 predicted proteins | sample MunlanPumphouse1_FD_189073 | JGI IMG/M metagenome (GOLD analysis project Ga0265296, IMG submission 189073) | Groundwater microbial communities from a municipal landfill in Southern Ontario, Canada - Pumphouse #1 | ecosystem: Environmental > Aquatic > Deep subsurface > Groundwater | place... | reverse complement strand
GCCAGTGCGACCAAGGCTGTAGCTGTGATGGGACCGATCCCGGGAATGGTCATCAGTCGACGCGCAACCGGATCGTTCTTGGCCCGGGAAGCAATCTCCGCATCGAGCACAGCGATCTGCTGGTCCCCATCACCCGAAAGAGACCGTCGGTGGGTCCGCATTCTGTTGGACCCACCACCCGGCCGCTACAGGTCGATCTGCTCGGAAATCTCTAGGGCGTCGTCGACCTCGATACCGAGGTATCTGACGGTGCTCTCCAGTTTGCCGTGACCCAGGAGCAGCTGGCAGGCACGGAGGTTTCCTGTCTTCTTGTAGATCAGCGCCACCTTGGTCCGCCGAAGGCTATGTGTGCCGTACGCACTCGGGTTCAGGTCGATCATACGAACCCAGCCGTCGACGAGGCGTGCGTACTGGCGAGTTCCGATATGTCTGCCGACGTTGCTGCGGCTCGGGAACAACCAATCATCCGGCCGCCGTCCCCGGAGGTCGAGCCACTGCGCCAGCGCTTCTCTCGCCGGCTCGGTGATCTCGAACGGCACAGGTCGACCAGTCTTCTGCTGAACGATCGTGGAGCGCTGACGAATGACGCCTCCGTGGGCGACGTCGGCGAGCCGCAGCTTGACGAGGTCGCAGCCCCTGAGTTTGGCATCCAGGGCGGTGTTAAACATCGCCAGATCCCGGACCGACCCAAGCGACTTCAAGTGCTGGCGGATCGCCCAGATATGCTTTGGCTTCAGAGGAGCCTTCGCTCCAGTCATCCGGCCAGCGTTCCAAGGCTTGCGAGGCATGCGAAAAAGATCGGGCTGGCCCATGGCCACCTCCCATCATGGGCCCCCGCTATTCACATTACGCGTTGTGAGACGCGGATGCGCCAGAAGCGGTCATCCGGATGTTGCCGCAAACACGACATTCCGCGGGTGTGCCGGGGGTCCTGTTCCAGGCCGGGTGCCTATTTCGCAAACCGAACTTCAGCGGACGACGCGAGTGTCCGCCGAGGGTAGCTTACCTCATCGAAGGTCGATCTTGCTCGAACAGTTCAAGTGCATCGTCCACCTCGACGCCCAGGTAGCTGACAGTGCTTTTCCAGCTTTCGATGACCGAGGAGTAGATGACAGGCACGCAGGATTCCCGTTTTCTCGTAGACACCTGTTTACCGCTTTGAAGCGGACGCTGCCGCATGGCCACAGCTAGGCAAAATCCGAGGACAAGGCGCACCTTGCGACGGCGCGGGCTTTGCGGTTCCCTACGGCAAGCCCCATCCATGTTCTGGCCCGCGAAGGGTCATCGTGATCTCGCCACCGCCCCCTTAGGATCGCAATGGACCGCTTCGACGCCATGTCCGTGTTTCTCAAAGTCGTCGAAACGGGCAGCCTCTCGGCGGCCAGTCGGCAACTACGGGCGACGCTCCCCACGGTAAGCCGCAAGGTCGGGGAGCTCGAGCGGCACCTCGGCGTCCAACTGCTCATCCGCACTAGTCGCCGCATAGAACTGACAGACGCAGGACGGGGTTACGCTGTCGCCGCCCGGCGCATTCTCGATCAGGTGCAGGAGGCTGAGCAGACCGCCGTCGGTGAATACCGCGAACCACGCGGCGAACTAACCATCACAGCGCCCAGTCTGTTCGGCGAGTTGCACGTCCTGCCGGTGGCCAGCGCGTTTCTCGCCGCCCACCCCAAGATCAATCTGCGCCTGCGCCTAACCGATAAGGTGGTGAACATCGTCGAAGAGCATGTGCATGTCGCAGTTCGAATCGGCGAACTGGCCGACAGCGCCCTGATCGCGAGGCGCGTCGGTGCGACCCGTTCGATCACCTGCGCGAGCCCAGAATATCTGCGTGCACTCGGCGAGCCCAGCATGCCCGAAGACATCATCGAGCGAGACGGCGTCACCTTCAGCGGGTTCATTCCCGCGACCTGGCTCTACAGTCGCGGCGATATTCAGATCGTGGCCGAGCCGCGCGCGCGCGTCGCGGTCAACTCGCCGGCCGCTGCAGTAGTCGCGGCCAAGGCCGGCCTTGGGATCACGCGGGTCCTGGACTATCAAATCGCGGCTGAGCTCAGGGCTGGAACATTGACTCCTTTGCTTGAGGCGTTCGAGCTGCCGCCGCTGCCCATCCATCTCGTCTTCCCGGAGCAGGAGCGGTTGCCACTGAAGGTGCGAGCTTTCTTGGACTGGGTGGCGCCACGGCTCCAGGCGCGTCTGGCGGCGGCGGGGATTGGAAATTCTCCGGCATCCGCCGATCTACCGCCACGCTGAGCCCCCTTTCGATTTTCGAGAGGGCGCCTTGCGCGTTTGCCCCCTGCTGACCCACGATTCTCGTCGCTAGATCCGCGTCACGACGAACACCCGTCGGTGCGCAGGAGCGTGAGATGAATAGCTCAGCCCTAACGGCCTCCAAATGGACGGAGGCCTTGTCTTTGAATGGTCCGCAGATGCAGCGGTGGGAGCTTGCGGCTCCCGGCATAAATAACCTGGCGCTTCGCGACGCCCCCAGGCCCGTTCCGGGACCGCACGAGGTGCTGGTCAAAATCCGGGCGGTGTCGCTGAACTATCGCGACTTACTGATATGGGGCGGCGAAATGGGCGCCCACCAGTACCCCTATCTGCCCGGCAGCGACTTCGCGGGAGAAGTGGTCGAGCTTGGACCGCTAGTCAGCCGCTTCTCGATCGGCGATCAAGTGATCGGCGCTGATGTGGAGGATTGGGTCGACGGCCTCGCCCCGGGCTTGCGCACCAACACTGCGGCCGTTCACGGCCATCTGGCGGAGTTCGCCGCCATCAGCGAGGAGATGCTGGTCGCCGCGCCGAAAACACTGGGGCCGGCGGCGGCGAGCACCCTGCCCACGGCGGGACTGACAGCCTGGATGGCTGTCGTCGAAACAGGTCGCGTGCGGGCAGGCCAGAGCTGGGTCGTGCAGGGTACGGGCGGCGTCTCGCTGTTCGCCCTACAGTTCGCCGCCGCGCATGGTGCCGAGGTTATCTTGACCTCCAGTAGTGACGACAAGCTAGCCTTCGGGTTGAGCCACGGAGCCCGCATAGGCGTCAACTATCGCACCGATCCAGATTGGGACCGCGAGGTCATGGGCTTCACGAAAGGACGCGGCGCCGACGCCGTCATCGAAATGGCTGCGGGCGAAAACCTTACCACCTCCGTCAAGGCTCTAACCATCGGCGGGCGAATTCTACTCGTCGGCCTATTGGGGAGCGACCATGTTACAACGCCCGTTGGGCCGCTGTTCCTTCGCCGCGCCACCCTCAACGCTATCGGCGTCGGCCCCAGACGCGCCCTGGAAGACATGATCCGAGCGATCGACAGTCTGAAGATCGAGCCGGTCGTGGCCGCGGTTTATGATTGGAAAGACCTGCCGGCCGCCGTCGAACATCTGAGGCGCGGTGCCTTGGGCAAGGTTGTCGTGCGAGTCTGGCCTTGAGCCGCTCGATCGTCGTTGAAAAGGAGCAAGATATGACCATCCAGACTTGGTTCATAACTGGAGCCTCTAGCGGGCTTGGGGCCGCGCTAGCCCGTGCCGCGCTGCGCGCCGGCCACCGCGTGGCGGCAACGGCGCGCGACATCGTACGCCTGGAGGCATTGACCGCCGAGCATCCCGGCGCGGTACTACCGCTGGCGATGGATCTGAGCCACCCCACCGAGATCGCGGCGGGCATCGCCGCAGCCGAGGCGTGGGGCGGCGGCATCGATGTGCTGGTGAACAATGCCGCCATGGGTTACCTCGCCGCCATCGAGGAAGGCGAGGACGACAAGATCCGCGCCTTGTTCGAAACCAATTTCTTTGGCGTCTCAAGCACGATCCGCGCCGCCCTGCCGGGCATGCGCGCCCGTGGCCGGGGCAGGATCATCAACATCACCTCGACTAACGGGGTCGTAGCTATGCCTGCTCTGGGCTACTACAGCGCCTCTAAATTCGCACTGGAGGGCCTTACGGAGGCGCTGGCCCAGGAAGTCGCTCCGCTGGGCATACAGGTCATGGCCGTTGAGCCGGGCGGCATCCGTACGGGAATCGTCGATCGCAACCTGCGAAGCCCCCCGATCGACGCCTATAATGCGACGGCCCATGCGGTTGTCGATCTTCTCGTGAACGACACCAGCGGCGCGCTGGCACCGAGCGATCCGGACCGTGTCGCTGAGGTTCTGGTCAGACTAGGGACGTCGGGAGACATGCCTCAACGCCTCAGCCTGGGCGCGGACAGCTGGACTACGATCACGTCCAAGCTCGATATGCGTCGCGCCGATTACGAGGCGTGGAAGGACGTCTCGCATAGCACGCACTTCTCATGAATGGGCTTAAGTTCCAGGTCGCAAAGGAACCTGATCACCGCGATTCACAGGGCTCCAATCGTTGAGCGCTGTGAACGACGGCTTCGGTCTGGCGCAGAAACGTGGCGCGCCGGGCCGAGCACGCCTTCGCAATGGATAAGATTTATGGCTACGGCGGGAAGAGCCTACGCCTATACGCGCGCTCGTTTAGGGGAAACGCTGCCGCAAGCGGACGTCGCCAATCGCTGCAATGAGTCAGGTACGGAGGTTCCGGCTGGGTGTCGCAGAAGCGCCAGGAAGAGACATTGCTGTCCGCGCGGAAACCGGACGTTCATTACGCATCCGCCAGTAGGCTCATTAGGGCCTTACTCGACTGGGGCCACCGAAAGTGTGCGGCGCGCCACCCGGCGCATTCGACCCTTCAAATAAATGCCGACCCCCATTCGACAACGCCCGCTTACGTCAGTCCTTCGCGGAGTTACTGCCAAGTGGGAACGCCTGCTGTTCGGCTGCGCTAGGGGCGCACATTCAATCCCGCCCGGAAACGAGACACTCCAATCCTAACCACCGGCGGGATGCTGAGACAGGACTTCTGTCGGCGGGCATTACCTGACGGAACCTTGGTCCAGGAACCAGGGCCTTCCTGACCGTCAATCCATGAAGCAGACAGGCTCTGTGCGGCCCAGTCGCGCCACTGCTGCAGTCACGTCCTGTTGGCTTTGAGGACCGCGGTTCTCGTGGACGACGACGTCTTGCGTGGCGAGAAGCCGATCCGAGTAGGCGATCATCACGGGATCTCGAACGGGACACAGTTCCAGGAAATCCTCTTCGGACAGATCATTGAAACCGGCCATCCAGCGGAAGAAGTCGACGTCGATTCCTGCGCGTTCCGAGAACGCATCCTGACGTTGGATTTGCACTTGAACGTCCCCCACGATAGCGGCCACCTGAGCCTCCAGTTGATCAGCTCGTACTTGCGGGGCGATCGCCTTGCGCAGCTCGGCCTCGTCCAGCGGGTGCGCGCCGCCGTGGAACAGCAGCAAGGCATTGTCGTCGATGACCCGACGGTCCCCGGCAGTGAACAAATAGTTGGCGCACGAGGAGGCGCAGACCCGCTGCGCCACCACAGTCGTGGTGAACGGGACAAGGGCTTCGCCCATCGACATGCCTGCGTTGATTTCCCCGCCGTCCGAGGTCACGACGACGACAAGCGGGATCGTTGGATCAAGCCCGGCGAGCACCTGTACGAACTCCGCCGAATTCTCGGCAGTGATATCCCCTGAAAAGCAGAGACCGTCTGGCCCTACCCGGTGGGTGGTGGGCCCCTCCGCTGCTCGCGCGCCGCTCCACGCTGCGCACGCGTCGGCAACCAGGGTCTCCCGTTCAGGGCCGATGGGACCCGGCGCGCCCAGAAGCGCGACAACAAAAGACAGCCACATGATGAGTCTCCCACGGGCACCGGATTCCCGGGTCCCAACGTTGCTGCGATATTCAATTCATCCGCACAAAGGACATTCCCGGCGGATACGTCTGGCGGCGTGGCGCCTGGGCGAAAGGCCAAGTGCAGCCTGGTGAAACGCCGTCTGTCCTGGACCTACCAAGACCCCGTCACTTCGGGAGCCGGAGCGACAAGAGGTTCGTGCTTCCTCACGATGTAGGTCGCGAGCTCGGCGCCGTTGATATCTCCGGGGTTGCGCGCCCGGTGCGCCACGTTGGACGGCACGAACAGAACCTCACCGGCTCGAAGCGTGACAGGGCTCCGCCCCTCCAGCTGATATTCCAGCGTGCCCTCGAGGACATAGATGACCTCTTCGCCCGGATGGCGGTGCCAGTTCGCCGTGGAACCGGGCGCGATGTCGATGCGAGCCTGGACGGTCTCATGACCTGCTGCGGAAAGATCGTGGCGTTGAAGGTCGGTCCGTGTGACGCCGGGTTGCTGCTGGGCGGATGCCACCAGCGGCGCCGAGCTGATGAAGGCGGTTGCGAGGGCGATGCCGAGAATTTTGTACATGATGGTTCTTTCCAGTCTGGAGCGCTTCGAGCGCCCGGTTGACCGCCGAAAGTCATACGGCGGCTAGATAGGTCGATTTTTGTTTCGAACGCGTGACGGTCGGAGACTTCGGCGGGATGCCCACCGACGCCTGACGACCTCAGGCTCTGAGAAAGCCTAGGATGTCAGCGGAGAGTTGGCTCTTGTGGGTGTCGGTGATGCCGTGCGGCGCCCCGGCGTAGACCTTCAGGTCGGCGTGGGGGACCAGCGTCTTGGCGGCGTGCGCGGCGGCGCCGATCGGCACGATCTGATCATCGTCCCCATGCACGATGAGCGTGGGCCGATCGAACTTCTTCAGATCCTCGGTGAAGTCCGTCTCCGAGAAAGCCTTGATCGAGTCATAGGTATTCTTATGCCCCCCGGTCATTCCCTGCAGCCAGAAGGCGTCGATCATCCCTTGGGACGCGGTCGCGCCCGGTCGGTTGAAGCCAAAGAACGGACCCGAGGCGATGTCCTGGTACAGCTTCGACCGGTCCGCCAGGCTGCCCGCCCGGATACCGTCGAACACTGAGATGGGAAGGCCGCCCGGATTGGTCGGGGTCTGCAGCATGAGCGGCGTCACGGCCGATATCAGACCGAGGCGCGCCACGCGGGACGTACCATGCCGGCCGACGTAACGGGCAATCTCTCCGCCGCCGGTGGAGAAACCGAACAGCGACACGTCGCGGAGATCGAGCGTCTCGATCAGTTGCGCCAGGTCGTCGGCATAGTGGTCCATTTCGTTGCCGTCCCACGGTTGACTGGAACGGCCGTGCCCGCGCCGGTCGTGGGTGATCACCCGGTAACCGTCCGTGGCCAGAGCGAAGGCCTGGCTCTCCCAGCTGTCGGAGTTGAGGGGCCAGCCGTGGCTGAGGATGACGACGGGGCCGTCCTTGGGTCCCCAATCCTTGTAGTAGATCTCGACATGGTCGCGTGTGGTAATGGTGGTCATGGTCTTGCTCCTGCGCCACGACGGGGCGCGAATGGGGCCGGGACGTTTGTGTCCGGCGTGGAAGAAAAATGGATTACTGCGCGGCGACAGGCGCGGCCTCGGCGCCCTGCGCAGCCTGTTCAATCACGTCGGCGACGGCCTTGGGCTGGGTAAGGAAAACGACGTGGCTGCCGCGGACCTCGGTCGTCACCGCGCCGATACGGCGCGCCGTGCTGCGCAGCAGTTCGGGTGCGATCGCCCCGTCCTCGGTCGCGACAACATACCAGCTGGGCTTCACACGCCAGGCCGCCGTCGTGACCTTCGCTTCAAGAGCGCGCATCGCAATCGGCACCTGCGAGTCCCGCAGGAAGGCGGCGTCATCGCCAGCGTCGGCGGCGAACCCGGCGATGAAGGTGTCCGTCTTCAGATAGGCAAAGCCATCCGGTTGGACGTCAGGCTGGAAGTTCGGCGGAGGCGGGATTTCGGCGTACTGGTCGAGCGTCGACTGGCCGACTTCCGGAGCAAAGGCGGCGACGTAGACCAGACCGGCCACGTTTGCGTCGGCGCCGGCCTCGGTGATGACAGAGCCGCCGTAGGAGTGGCCAACAAGGATCGATGGGCCGTTCTGGCGGGCCAGAACCCGGCGCGTCGCGGCGACGTCGTCCTCGAAGGAGGTGAGCGGGTTTTGCACGATGCTGACGCGGTAGCCGCGTGCGGTCAGTTCATCATAGACGCCGCGCCATCCGGAGCCGTCGGCGAAGGCGCCATGGACGAGAACAATATTGCGCACTGCCTCGGCAGGCTCAGCGGAGGCTGGCGGAGCTACGGTCGCCAAAGCGACGGCGGCGGCAACGGCGGAAATTGTCTTGATCATCGCAGAAGTCCTATGTGAGGCATCGCCCCCGTTTCCCTATTGCGATAATTGTTATCGCCATGCCTTTCTGTTCGATGCGGCCCGGCTTGTCCAGCAAAATCTTTATCGCGCGATCTTTTATCGACGAAGGTATGAGGCTACATGAGTTGCAGGAGGCCTTTCGTGACCACATCCCCATCCCGCCCTTTGGAGAAACAGCTCTGTTTCTCCGTCTACTCAGCCGCCTTGGCGATCGGGCGCGCTTACAAGCCGCTGCTCGACGATCTGGAACTGACTTATCCGCAGTACCTCGTCCTCAGCGTGTTGTGGGAGAACGGCATCAAGCCGGTGGGAGCCATCGCTGATCAGTTGTCGTTGGAGACGAGCACCCTGACGCCTCTTCTGAAGAGGCTTGAGGTCGGCGGTCTCGTGACCCGCACGCGCAATCCGGAGGATGAGCGACAAGTCCTGATCGACCTGACGCCGGCTGGTCGCGACATGGAAGCCAGGTCGAGATGTCTCAACGAGAAGCTCCTTGAGAACTCCGCGATGACCGTCCGAGATATCGAGGATCTCAACGACGCCGTGCGTCGGCTTACTGAGGCCTTGGGGCGTGGCAAGGCGAAGCCCACCGAGCGCTAACGGGAGTCAAGCCGGACGCTAGAGTCTTTCGGAGCGCTCGCGTTCGAGCGGTGGAACGCGCACTTCGTGGGTGGTCTTCGCCCGCTAATCATACAGCTTGATCCGCCGACGTAGCCGCTTGGCAAGCAGGCGAAGCACGTGGTGCGGGACAGCCGAGATGCGCCATCAGCGGAGATTGACGTCTGGCTGCAAAGCGGACCTTCAGCCAGCCTCGGCGTTCTCGCCGGACTGATCCGTTCGCATCGGACTAGGCCGGCGGACGGGTGAACGACGCCGCGCCACGCCCAAATCACCCTCAGGACTTTGGAGACGCCGGCATGAGCGCCTACATCATCTTCATTCGCGAACAGACGCGCGACGCCGACGAGATGCAGACCTATGCCTCCATGGTCACGGCGATTTTCGGCAGCATCGACGCCGAGGTTCTTGCCGCCTACGGCGCACAGGAGGTGCTCGATGGACCCGCGCCCGAGGGCGTGGTGATCGCGAAATTCGCCTCCATGGATGCGGCGCGCGCCTTCTACCATCGTCCAGATTATCAAGCGGCGGTGAAGCATCGCTTCTTGGGCGCGGACTTCCGCACCATCCAGGTCCAGGGTCTCGACGCCTAGCCGACGGCTCGAGGCCCTCGGTGGTTTGAGACTTCGCATACGAAGTATAGGGTGGCCTGAACGGCGCCCGGACCTCCATGACACGACCCACAAAACCAAAGCCGCAACCAAGGTTCGTCTATCTGCTCAACGTCGCACACCGGCGGGTCCAGGCGGCGATCCAGGCGCAAGGCTCAGGCGCGTCCGCCGCCCGGGCCGGTCTGTTGATGGCCATCCCCAAGGGCGGCATTCCCATGGGCGAACTGGGACGACAGTTGGGCCTGGGCGCGCCCGCCCTATCCGGTCTTGTTGATCGCTCGATCCGGGCAGGTCTGATCGAGCGGCATGCCGATCCGACGGATGGTCGCGCCTGGCTGATCACATTGACCGAAGACGGTCTTGAGGGACGCAAGCTTGCGGTGGAGAACGCCAAACACCTCAACGCAAAACTCGTCGCGGATTTCTCCGACGACGAGTTGGCGACTGTCGCACGATGGCTCACCGCCGTCGGAGACCGTTTCGCGAAAACCTGAGACGGCGACTTGAGTGGCGATCGTTTAGGCCGACCACTCAAGCCTTCCCCTGCGGACTGTGCGCTCAGCGCTTCAGAAGAGGCGTCAGCTTCTGGGCGAGCATCATGTCGCCCGTGACTTTCAGCTTGCCCTGCATGAAGGCCATCATCGGATCCAACGTCCCGCTCGACATGGCCTGGAAGTCGCTCAGGCTGAGCGAAAGCGTGGCGTCAGCGGGCTTGTCTTCGTTGGTGACCGTGTTGGGCTCGGCGGCGCCGTCGATAAAGATCTGGCCGGCTTCGCCCAAGTCGATCTTGATCGTCTTGCCCAATCCCGAGTTCGAGCCGACGGCGGCGCGGATCTCGTCGGTGATGCTTTGAATATCGCTCATTGGATTTCCTAATCGCTGTTCAAGTCTCTTCCACGGCGGGCGACCGCCGCAGAGTGATAAAAAGTGGCGGCTGTAGCGGCCGACGACCGACACCGACCAGGCATCAGCCGCCGATGACGACGCCCGGCGGCGGCGGACTGCTGGCCGGGACGAAGAAGTCCGGCATCAGGGGCCGGCCCGGCTCGACGCTGTAAGGCGAGAAATCTGTGACGCCTTCTTCGAACAGGAAGGTGTCGTCGATCAGGAAGCGGCCGGAGAAGCTGCGGGCGTCCTTTAGGAAGATCGCATGGGCGGCGTCGGCCAGGATCTCGGGCCGACGACACAGGCGCATCGAGTCCGAACCCGTGAGGGCGAACTCGATCGCCGAGGTCGCGATCGCCGTCCGGGGCCACAGGGCGTTGAAGGCGACGCCTTGCGACCTGAATTCTTCCGCCATGCCGAGGACGCAGAGGCTCATATTGTACTTGGCCATCGAGTAGGCGACGTGGGACGCGAACCAGTGCGGTGCCAAGTCCAGAGGCGGCGACAGCATCAGCACATGCGGATTGTCTGACTTCAGCAGGTAGGGAAGACAGGCCCGCGACGTCATGAAGGTGCCACGACCGTTGACCTGATGCATGAGGTCATACCGCTTCGGATCGGTGGCCAGGGTTCCCGTCATCGAGATCGCCGAGGCGTTGTTCACCAGGATGTCGATGCCGCCGAACGTGTCGGCCGTCGCCTGGACCGCGCGGTCGATCGCATCGACGTCACGCACGTCCACGATGAGAGGCAGGGCGCGACCGCCGGCGGCTTCGATCTCTGCAGCCGCCGTGTAGATCGTGCCGGGCAGTCGGGGATGGGCCTCCGACGTCTTGGCGGCGATCGCGATGTTGGCGCCGTCCCGCGCGGCGCGAAGGGCGATTGCAAGTCCGATGCCCCGGCTGGCGCCGGTGATGAACAGCGTCTTGCCGGCCAACGACCCTGCGGTTGAGTTGAGCTCCACGGCCGGCATCAGGCGAACTGCCCGAAGTTCGGCGCGCGGCGCTGAGCGAAGGCCATGAAGGCTTCCTGGGCTTCGGGCGACTTGATCTGCGCGGCGAAAACAGCCCCTTCAGCCTCCATCTGCCGCTGGATGGCCGCCGCGTCACGCATCAGGGTCTTGGTCGCGACCAGGGCGCCGAGCGGCTGCTTCGCCAGTCGCTGCGCAAAGTCGGCGGCGACGCCATCAAGCGCGTCACGAGCGACGACCTGGTTCGCCAGTCCCCAGGCCAGGGCATCGGCCGCGCCAACGGCTTCGCCGAGCGCGAACATGGTAAAGGCTCGCGCGTGGCCGATACGGGCGGTCAGCAAAATGGTCGAGGCCGCTTCGGGCACCAGGGCAAGGTTCACGAATGGGGTGGTGAGCTGCACATCGTCTGCGACGATCACGTGATCGCAATGAAGCAACAGGGTCGTTCCGACGCCGACAGCCTTGCCTTGGACGGCCGCGACGATCGGCTTCGTCGCCTTGCCGAGCGCGGCGATGAAGCGCGCGACATTGACGAGACCGGTCCCGCTCATCGCCGCCATGGCGAACTCGGACACGTCATTGCCGGAGGTGAAGAGATCGCCCTCGCTTCGGATCAGGATGGTTCTGATCTGGGTATCGGTTTCAGCGGCTTCGAGTTGGTCGGCCATCACCGCGTACATGGCGTCGGTGATGGCGTTTTTCTTTTCGGGCCGGTCAAAAGCGAGCGTCAGAACGCCTTCGCTCTTTAGAACTTTGATGTGGTCGGTCATGGGCCAGTCTCCAGATGGTCCGAAAATCCGCCCGCCGACGGTCGCCGGAAAGCCGCTGCGGATTTGGTTCACACACGAAGCACATACTTCGCTCGCGAAGTAAATAGGGCTGCGGCTGGTGTTGCCACCTCGCCGACCGGATCTAACGACGCGTCTTGGCCCGCTGGGCATGATCGGTTCGACCAGATGGTCACCGCCCCTGAGTTGAAAGGATCGCAGCCCGCACCGAGAGTTCTGTCGGTGAGGACAGCTCCGGCGCACCACGACGCCCAATGCGATGTGGCTCGCGCTTTGTGGTTACAGCTTCGACGCGCTCCACAAAGCGGACCTCCCCAATCGCCGCTAAGAGTCAGGAACTGTCATTGCCTTCGATGTCTCCGCGAATGGCTGAAGCTGACTCATCTCGGCGATTGGCAATGTCCGCTTTCGGGCGGATGCCGGAGATTGCCGAAGCGCATGTCTCACTCATCGCTGACTGAGGTGGGCAGTGACGTGCCCCTGAGAATTTCCTCCACGCGGAGCTAGAGTCCGGCCCTTGAAAGGACGGACGGAATGAAGCGAGCGAGATTCACGGAAGAGCAGATCATCGGGATCCTGCGGGAGAACGAGGCCGGCGCCAAAGCGGGCGAGCTGGCGCGCAAGCACGGCGTGACGGAGGGCACGATCTACGCCTGGAAGCCAAGTTCGGCGGGATGAGCGTGGCGGACGCCCAGCGCTTCCGGGCCCTGGAAGACGGAAACGGAAAGCTGAAGCGCCTGCTGGCCGACGCCATGCTCGACAAGGCGGCGCTGAACGATCTGCTCTAAAAAAAGTGGTAGGGCGCGCTGCGATGCGCCAGGCTTTCGCCCACCTGAAGGCGGCGTTCGAGGTCAGTGAACGGCGGGCCTGCTCCATCATCAAGGCGGACCGCAAATCGGTGCGCTATCGCTCCTGCCGACAGCCAGACACGGCGCTGCGCGAGCGGCTGCGCGCCCCGGCTGTCGAGCGGCGACGGTTCGGCTATCGCCGGCTGTTCGTGCTGCTGCGACGAGAGGGCGAGCCTTCGGGCAAGTACCGGATCTACCGGCTCTACCGCGAGGAGGGCCTGCCGGTGCGTAAGCGCCGCTCCCGTCGTCGCGCCATCGGCACGCGAGCGCCGATCCTGATCGAGGCTAGGCCGAACGCCCGCTGGTCGCTGGACTTTGTGCACGACCAGTTCGCCACGGGCCGCCGCTTCCGTATTTTCAACGTGGTCGATGACGTCACCCGCGAGCGCCTGGCGGCGATCCCCGACACCTTGATCTCAGGACGCCGCGTCGCGCGCGAGCTGCCAGCGCTGATCGCTCGGCGGGGTCGTCCCGCCATGATTGTCAGCGACAACGGCACGGAGTTCACGTCCACGGCCATCCTGGCCTGGGCGCAGGATCATGGCGTCGACTGGCACTACATCGCGCCTGGCAAGCCGACCCAGAACGGGTTTGTGGAATCCTTCACCGGCCGGATGCGCGACGAACTGCTCAACGAGAGCCTGTTTTTCAGTCTGGATCACGCCCGCCAGAAGGTCGCTGCCTGGGCGCTGGACTACAATACCCGCCGACCGCACTCGTCGATCGGCTACCTCACCCGGAGGCCTTTGTCGCCAGTCTGACCGCAACGCAGTATGAAAGCTGCGCGGCTCGGCCTGTTGCTCACCCCACGCTGCGAGGCGTAGCTAACCCAAGGACTCTGGTCGCCGCTGGATGAAAACTCAGAGGCACGTCACGCCCGGACAGCAGACGTGCGTGAGTACGATCTCAAACTGCGACCCGAGAGCCTGGAAATCATCAAGCGCGACGCCGACACGGAAACCTGAGCCTTGGTAGAGCCCGTCTTCGGCGGGCTCTACCAGCGACCCGCAACATGCTCAGGCTCAGTGGCCCTTGCGGTTCGTCGCCTTTCCGAACGTGCGGTCCAGGGCCGTCGTCAGCTTTCCGAGCGCGCCGGCCGCCGCTTGATCGATCGAGTCCGACTGGTCGGTCACCGAGACAGGATCGTGGCCCGCAGGTCGGGCCTCGATCTGGCAACGGATGTTGGCACCATTGCTCCGTTCGCCGTTCTCATCGCCGACATGAAGCTCCACGCGGGTGAGCCGATCTTCGAAGCGCGAAAGGCGATCGCTCACCAAAGTCTCAAGTCGCTCTGTGGCGGCTTGCCGGCCTTCGAGGTTGTTGGCGGTATTGATCTGGATATCCATGGTGTCTCCGGGTTGAGTTGTGCCGATTAGCGCGCCTTGCGCGACCGTTCCAGCACCGGGCGTTGCCCCTCGGCGTCGAAGGCACCCGATGGCGCGATCTTCGTATTCGGCGTGTCGTTCATGCCCTCATGCGCTGTCGGTTCGGGCGAGGGATGGTGGGGGTCGGGCGCCGCCTTCTTCAAATCCATCGCCTTGGCGGCTTGAGCCGCTTGCGCTGCGGGCTTCACCGTTTGCTCGTCATCCATGATGGCTCTCCGTTGATGTTGTAGAGAATCAACACGTCCCCGACGGCGGCGTTGCGCCCCTGTGGCAATCGGCGGCAGGCGTGGAGACCGCCTGCGGCGGAGCCGAGGGTCTGATCCTTGCACTGGATCGCCGCCGCTACTGCGGGGCCGACGGAGCCGTCGCGTGAAATGGCGCTGGTGCTCACCTCGTCCATCGCGCCACGGCAGCCCTAACGAAAATGACCATTGTGCCAAGGCCGCAAATCAGCAAATCGACGAGTCTAAAGGGTTGCTCATCGAGTGCCTTGGAGCGACCTGTCCCGGCCGTGGCCAGGTCGCGTGGGGATCACGGTTTCCGTTCTTTCGACCCGACTCTGGTGGGGGCTGGATCGCCCTCATCCGCCCCGCCGAATGTCGCCCAATCCGATGCGGTTTGCGGGGAGGGCAGACCGTCGATGATGTCGTCGCTCGGGTTGGCGTCAATGCCACGGCCCTGGCGGTGAATATGCGCTTTGGCGATCATATTGGCCGACACAGGGGCGGTCAGGAACAGAAATAGGGTGATCAGAAGTTCGTGGGCCGAATAGGTCCCGCCGAACACGGGGAAATAGATCATCGAGGCGATCAGACAGGCGCCGACCCCCAGGGTGGTGGCCTTGGTCGGTCCATGCAGCCGGGTCATGACCGAGGGCAGTTTGGCCAGTCCCCAAGAGCCGACCAAGATGAATGTTCCGCCGACGACCAGCAGACCAGAGATGGCGATTTCCGCGAGCAGGCTCATTCGACGATATCTCCTCGCAGGAGGAATTTGCAGTACGCCACAGTGCCGACGAACCCGACCATGGCTAGCAGAAGCGCCGCCTCAAAATAGGACGAGGTCGTATAGGCGATCCCGAACAGGACGATCATGGCGATGGCGTTGATGGTCAGGGTATCGACGGCAAGGATCCGATCAGCCGACAAGGGCCCCCGCCACAGCCGGAACAGGTTAAGCAGAATCGACAGGCTGACGCAGACGAAGGCGAAGCCCAGCGCGATGGGAAGGATGGTTCCAGTCATGCGAACACCTTCAGAAGACGGGCCTCGTAGCGACGTTTGATGCGGGCGACCTCCGCCTCGGGATCGGCGACGTCGAGGGCGTGGACCAGCAGCGCGCGACCGCAGCCGGAAATATCGCTCGAGACGGTGCCGGGGGTCAGGCTGATGGTGCCGGCCAGGGTGGTGATGGCCTCGGGCGAACGAAGCTCCAGCGGGATCACCAGCCATTGGGAGCGCAGATCCCGATTGCGTCGCATCAGGATCACCCAGGCCACCTGAAAATTGGCGATCAGAATGTCGAACAGGACGATGACGACGTAGCCGATCAGCGCGGGGCCGAAGCGCACGGCGGGCCGATCCGGCCAGAAGCGGCTGGTGAACAAGGGGACCAGAAATCCGAACACGATCGCCAGGAACAGGGCGCCGAAGGTGAAGGCGTTCACCAGCAGCATCCAGACCACGACCAGCATCGCGCTCAGGCCGGGGTGAGGTAGAAGGCGGCGGATCATCGGCAACCCCCGGACTGCGGACCAAGGACGGCGTCAATATACTGTTCCGGCGCGAACAACTGAGCCGCCGCCGCCGCCGTATAGTCCGTCACTGGCCCCGCCAGCACGGTAAGGCCCGCCAGCGCCAGCAACAGGGCGGCGGCCGCCCCCACCCCTCCGCGCCTGCCGCGCAGGGACCGCAAGACGATTTCGCCTTCGACCGATGCGCTTTTCCAGAAGATCATGCTCCCCGCGCGCGCGAAGGCCAGCACGCCCAGGACGGTCGTCGTAAGGATCGCCCCCCAGATCCAGACGGCGTGCGGCGACACCCGAACGCCGTCCAGCACCAGAAGTTTGCCCACGAAACCCGACAGGGGCGGCAAGCCGACTGCGGCGATGGCGGCCAGGAAGAAGAGGGCCGACAGGATTTCGATCTGGCGAAACCGCGGGGCCAGGGTGATGGCGTCGCCATGCTCGGCGCGTCTTTGTGCGATCAGGTCCACGACCAGGAACAAGGCGGCGCCGGCCAGGGTCGAGTGCAGGATATAGTATAGGGCCGGCCCCATCGACTGGACGGTGAAGACGGACACAGCGCACAGCAGCGTGCCCATCGAGCCGACCACGGCCCAGGCCGCGAGATCGCGCAGTCCCCGCGCCGCAAACATGCCCACAAAGCCGATGATGAGGGTCAAGAGCGCGGCCGGAAGCAGCCAGGGGCCGACCAGAAACGCCAGGCCGCCCGCGTCCTCGCCGAAAATGAGGGTGCTGGTGCGAATGATCGAATAGGCCCCGACCTTGGTCATGATGGCGAACAGGGCCGCGACCGTCCCGGTGGTCGCGGCATAGGTTCCCGGCAGCCAGAAATGGAGCGGCACGACCGCTGCCTTCAGCGCGAAGACCGTGGTCAACAATAGGCCGGCGGCGGCCATGAGCCCTTGATCACCTGCCGGCGCCGCCGCCACTCGCACCGCCAGATCGGCCATGTTGAGCGTGCCGGTGACCCCGTACAGCAGGCCGACGGCCACCAGGAACAGGGTCGATCCGACCAAGTTGATGATCACATACTGGACCCCCGCCTTCAGCCTCTGACCGCCCTGGCCATGAAGCATCAGCCCGTAGGACGCGATCAGCAGGACTTCGAAGAAGACGAACAGGTTGAACAGGTCGCCGGTCAGGAAGGCCCCGTTCAACCCCAGTAGCTGGAACTGGAACAGCGGGTGGAAATGCCAGCCCTTGCGATCTGTCCCGGTGCTGATCGCATAGACCAGGACGACAAGGGACAGGATCGAGGTCAGCAGCACCATCATCGCCGACAGCCGGTCGAGCACCAGCACGATGCCGAAAGGCGCGCGCCAGTTGCCCAGAGCATAGCTTTGGATCTCGCCGCCATTCGCCTGAACGACAAGAACGACGCCCACGACGATCAGGGCCAGGCAGGATCCGACGGCGGCGAGACGCGACAAGGTCAGGTGGTGGCGCAAGAACAGCAGGATGCCGGCCCCCATGACAGCGGGCAGGATGACGCAGGCGACGACCCAATAGGAGGTGATCAAACTCACTGGCCGCCCTCCGCGTCCGGCGCGCCGTCAACGCGATCCACGCCGGTCTCCAGATAGCTGCGCAGGGCCAGCACGACGACGAAGGCGGTCATTCCGAAGGCGATGACGATGGCGGTCAGGACCAGGGCCTGTGGCAGGGGGTCGGTATAGCCTGCCGCCGCCTTGTCGTAGAGGGGCGGCCGGTCGATCGCCAAACGGCCCATGGCGAACAGGAAGACGTTGATCGCGTAGGACAGAAAAGCCAGTCCCAGCACGACCGGAAACGTCCGTCGGCGCAACACCAGATAGACGCCGGCGGCCGTCAAGACGGCGATGGCCGAGGCGACCAGGAACTCAAGGCTGATCATCGTTCCACCTCCCCGGGCGCGGCTTGCGGGGTTGTGCGGGACGGATCCACATCCATCGGCTCATCCGCCTGGAGCGGTTCCTGCTTCTCGGCGCTCTGGGCGACCTGAGAGAGCTGCGCCAGAGCCAGGATCACCGCGCCGATGACCGTCAGCGCCACGCCAATGTCGAACAGCATTGCGGTGGCGAGCTCGAACGTGCCGATCACGGGCAGGCTGAAATAGTCGAACGCCGTGGTCATGAAGGGCGCGCCGAACAGCAGCGAGCCGAGGCCGGTCGCCGCCGCGATCAACACGCCCAGGCCGATCAGGGTGTGGTGGTCCGCCCGCAGCCGCTGGGCCGCGAACTGATAGCCCGAGGCCATGTACTGCATCAGGATGGCGATGGAGATGACCAGGCCGGCGATGAAGCCGCCCCCCGGCTGGTTGTGTCCCCGCAGGAAGATGTAAAGGCCCACCATCACGGCCAGGGGCAGCAACAGGCGGGTGGCGACCACCAGCATCATCGGGTGGTGCTCGGGCGAACGCGGCGTATCGGGTCGCCAAGCTAGGATCCGGCGACCGCTGGCTCCCGTCCCCGCCGTCTCAAGCAGGGAGAAGATCGCCAGCGCGGCGATGCCCAGGACGATGATTTCGCCGAAGGTGTCGAACCCCCGGAAGTCGACCAGGATGACGTTGACGACATTCGTGCCGCCGCCGCCCGAGTATGAGTTTTCCCAGAAATAGCCGGAGATACTGTCCAGGGGACGAGTCATGACCGCCCAGGCCGCGCCGCCGACGCCCAGACCAGACACGATGGCCAGGCTGCCATCGCGAATGCGGCGGGGCAGACGGCTTTCGCGCGGGCTGGTCTTGGGCAGCAGATTGAGCGCCAGCAGCATCAACAGGATGGTGACCACCTCCACCGAGATCTGCGTGAGGGCGAGATCCGGCGCGGACATGTGGACGAAGCCCAATGAAATCACCAGGCCGACGATCCCGATATAGATCAGCGACTGGTACCGCGCCCGGTGGTTGATCAGCACCAGAACCGTGGCCGCGATCAGGGCTAACCAGGCGACGATGGCCATCGGGGACGCCGCTATTGTCGGACGGTCCCCGGCGATGAAGGCGAAGCCCAGAAAGCCGGCGAAGCCGACGACCACGGCTGCGCCGATGAACATCGCAATATAGCGTTCAAGCGATCCGTTCTGCAGCCGGGCCGTGAACGCGACGGCCGCTCTGGTCGCCCCCAAGACGACCCGATCAAACAGGACCTTGGCGTCGGGCAAAGTCAGGCCATGCCAGAAAGCGGCGATCTGCCGATGGGCGCTCAGAATGACCAAGCCTAGGCCGATGGCCGCGATGCTCATGAACAGGGCGGGCGTCACGCCATGCCAGAGCGACAGCGAATAATAGGGTGTATCTCCGCCGATGACGGCGCGCGACACCTGCTCGACCAGCGGCCCGGCGACGACGGCGGGGAACAGACCGATGGCGACGACCAGGGCGACCAGCACCGCCGGCGGCCCCCAAAGGCCAATGCCCGGATCATGGGGCGTCTTGGGATAGTCGTCGCGTTTCTTGCCGAAATAGACATGGACGATGTAGCGGAGCGAATAGGCCACCGAGAAGGTCGCCCCCAAGGTCGCCAGCGCGGCGACCAGCCAGGGCTGGTTCCACCAGACGGCATGCCAGGCTTCTTCGAGCATCATTTCCTTGGAGATAAAGCCGTTCAGCGGGGGGATGCCCGCCATCGACAGGCCCGCGACGAGCGCCAGGGTGGCGGCGATGGGCATCAGGGTCGCCAGACCGCCCAGCCGCTTTATGTCGCGCGTCCCGGCCTCGTGATCCACGATGCCGGCGTTCATGAAGAGCGCCGCCTTGAAGGTGGCGTGGTTGATGATGTGGAAGACGCCGACCACGGCGGCCATGGGAGTGCCGAAGCCGAACAGCATGGTCAGAAAGCCCAGGTGGCTGATCGTGGAATAAGCCAAAAGCCCCTTCAGATCGTCCTTGAACAGGGCCACGACTGCGGCGAACACCATCGTCACCAGACCGGTCGTCGCCACCAGATAGAACCATTCATCTGTGCCCGACAGCACCGGCCACAGCCGGGCCAGCATGAAGACGCCGGCCTTCACCATGGTGGCCGAATGCAGATAGGCGCTGACCGGCGTCGGGGCGGCCATGGCGTGGGGAAGCCAGAAGTGGAACGGGAACTGGGCCGATTTGGTGAAACATCCGCCGAGTATCAGCAGGAGCGCCGGCACGTAGAGCGGGGACGCCTGGATCGCCTCGCGATTCTGAAGGATCACGGTCAGGTCGTAGGAACCGGCGATATGGCCCAGGATCAGCAGCCCCCCGATCAGGGACAGGCCGCCCGCGCCGGTGACCGCCAAGGCCATTCGCGCGCCCTGGCGCCCCTCGGGCAGATGTCGCCAGAAACCGATCAAGAGGAAGGACGACAGGCTGGTCAGCTCCCAGAAAATCAGCAGCAGCAGCACATTGTCCGACAGGACGATGCCCAGCATCGCCCCCTGGAACAGCAGCAGATAGACGAAGAACCGCCCCATCGGATCGGCCTTGGCCAGATAAAAGCGGGCATAGACGATGATCAGCAGGCCGATGCTCAGGATCATCCCGGCAAACATCAGGCCAAGCGCGTCGAGGAAGAGGTTGAGGTTCAGCCCCAGCAAGGGGACCCACTCGATCCGGACGTGGACCGTCTCGCCCGCCATCACGGCCGGCGTGAGCGTGCCGAGGATCACCAGCGCCCCCAAGGTCACGGCTCCGGCCGCGACGGCGCTGGCGTTGCGACCCGTGCGAATGGCCAGGGCCGGGGCGAGGGCGCCGATCAATGGCAGCAGGGCAAGCACAAGCAGCAAGGGTCGACCTTCTCGGCGGCGTCATTCGGGGGCGGGAGCGCCCACGGTCACTAGGCGTCGTCCGTACCTTAGCCCGAGCAGCCAGGCCGTGGCGACCCCGCCACTAAACCCGGGTCGTTTTGAAGCAGGGTAATGGAGTCTTTTAGGGCAAGACGTTCACTACGAGCCAACCGGCCATCGCGCCCAAGAGTATGGGGTCGGGCGCGATGCAGAGCGCGGCCAGCACAGCCGGGCGCATGTGCCGGGGGCTAGCGGACCAAGCCTGCCACGGCGCCACTTCTGCGCTAGGCTAGGGCCGACGTATCGGTGGCGGAGCAAAAAACGATCTTCGGCCAAATAGCCGGCGGTCCGTTGAACCGTTTGACCGCCCCAAAGCACCTATGATCGATGACGCGACCTCACACCCGACTTGATGCGACAACCCGCCGCCTGCTGGATGAGTATCTCGTCGTGGCTGCACAGTCAGGTGACCAGAAGGCCTTCGCCGAGCTGGTGAGGCGCTGGCATAAGCGCTTTGCTGCCCATGCTTGGCGGCTCCTGGGTGACGATGAGGCGACAAGTGATGTCGTCCAGTCGGGATGGCTGGAGATCGCGCGAGGATTGAGCCGCCTCCAGGACGAGCGCGCGTTTCCTGCCTGGGCTTATCGGATCATGTCCCGGGGCTGCGCCCGACATATCGCGAACCTGCAAGGCCGGCGCGAACTCGACCGTGCCATCTCGGCAGAGCCTGAGCCAGATGCGATCGAGCCTGACTTTGAGAAGCGCGATGAGGCTCAGCGCCTTCACGCGGCAATCCGCTGTCTGCCTCCGCCGCAGCGGGCTGCGGTGGCGCTGTTCCATTTTGAGGACCTAAGTATCGCCGAGATCGCGGTGGCCCTCGATGTCCCGGCGGGCACGATCAAGACCCGCCTTTTGCATGCACGCCGCCGCCTTCGCGTCGTGCTGGAAGGAGAAGACGATGCCTAATCCCGATCAGCTAATCGATCAGACACTCGCAGCGGAAGAGCGCGACCTGCTTCGCCGCATTGGCGAGGATCCAGGTCACGTCCAGCAGGCTCTGACGCTTTTCGCAGGGCGTTCCGGATGGGTGAGTGGACTTCTGCTGGCGGTGCAAGCGGTGATGTTCATTGCAGGACTGTGGGCCGGGTGGCAGTTCTTCCAGGCCCAGGACACACTCGCTGCCCTCCACTGGGGTCTGCCTTCCGCAGTCCTGCTCGTCATGTCCCTTATGATCAAGCTCGCGCTGTGGCCCGTCATGCAGACAAATCGACTCTTAGTGGCGCTAAAGCGGTTGGAGCTGATGGTCACCCAACGAAGCGGCGTCGATAGCTAGTCGGGTCGATCGACCGCGTCTCTACCGTCGGTCGTCAATGAAGATCATCAACGTCCGAAGCGTGTCGGCTTGCGAAGTTGGCATTGCGCCTGAAAGCGGACCTTCGGTTCACGCACGGAATGTCGTGTTTGCGGTATGGACCGCATGACCGCTTATGGCGCACACCCGCCCTAGGCCCCTCATGGAGACAACGAAGGTGAGGTCAGCGGCAAGCTTGCCACGTCACCATAAGCTGCAGAGACATGCGCCCCGCTTCCTGGTCGCGAGCCAATCGATTGTCTCTGCGTCCCAGTCCGATGTGGCGAATTATTGGACACGCTCGACCGTCAAACCACGGTCTTCCAGCATTCTCTGGACGCTATCCTCGCCGGCGAGGTGAAGGGCGCCCACGGCGATGAAAGCTGTTCCCGTGTCATCCAGAATTAACGAGATGCGATCGGCCCATGCCCGGTTCCGCTCGACCAGAAGCGCTTGATAAACTCGCTCCCCGACATCACGCATTGGGCGCACGCCGATCTGTTCGATCGCGACGACATCACCGGCAAGCCACGCCTCGACCAGACGTTCAAGTTGGGCCGCTCCGTCGTCAAAATCGTCCAGCGACCGCAGCAGATAAGCCAACTGTCCTTCCTCGGAGAACCCGGCCAGCAGGCGGACCTGCTGGTCCAACGTCTCCAGACCTGTGATCGTCATCCCCGCCGCCAGGGCGTCGACTCTTAGAACCGGATCAATGCCCGAGGCGGGATCATAGCCGGCCCGACGAAGCGGCGCGGCGGCGAGAGAGAGCGAAGCCAGCCAGGGACGCATGGGATCGAGTTGCGCCGCCCTGAGCCCCACGGACTGCGCCGCAGCGTCGAGGCGGACCAAGTCTTCAGCGGACAGGAGAACGGAAAGCGGTCGGTCCGGTGAGAGGCCATGCTCTCGTATCAGCGGCAGAACTGCCGCCTGATCCTCCGGGTTATCGACTTCGAGGATCAGTTGGTCCGCGCCCTTGAAGGCGTCGTCGAAGCGAGGCGAGCGCCATTCAGTTCCAGGCTTCATCACGTGGATCGTGCCGAACAGAAAGACAGTGGAATCCCGGTCGCGCACCGCCCAGATCGCGGGTTCGGCAAAAGCCGCTCCGCTGAAAAGCAGGACGAGGCCGCCGACAACCGCAGGCAGAGCCGCGCGCAACGTTTGGCGAACTGAGGCAGGGAACATTAGAGGCTCCGCAAAAAGACATGATGAGGCGTCGTCGCGGTCAGGCACCGGACGGACAGGGCGAAACTTGAAGATATCCGTTCAGCGGCGGACGGGCGGCGTCTCCCGTCCGGCAAAGACGGCTGTCAGCCTGCGAGGTCGGCGCTTCGCGATCGGCACGCATTCCAGGCGCAGAGGACCGTGACGGTCAGGCCGGTCGCCACGACAGCTATCGAGAAAGGGGCCGCGAGGGCGACGGGCGCAATGACCCAGACCCCCGCGTAGATCAGCCCGGCAATCGTGAGGGACCAGCCCGCGATGCGGCGCGCCGCCTGAGCCCGGCCTTCAGCCTCAAACGAGGCACGTGGCCGGCCGATCTGCTTGGGGGCTCCGTTTGCAAAGACGACCAGGGTCAGGCCGATCGCTATCTGGATCAGCCGTGACGCCATGTCCGCGTCGATCACCCCAAGATGCGCCCCCAGTTTGCCCAGTGCGGCGAGGCTGATCAGGACAGTCGCTCCGGTAGCGGACGCGGCGATGCGGTTGAACGTCATTTCTGATCCTCCTTCGACGACGGAAGCTTGAAGCCGAACACTTGGGCAAAGCCCAGAAGTGCGTCTTCCAGCACCGTCAATTTGAGACGGTAGGTAACGGTCGTGCCGCGCCGTTCGGCGTCGACCAGGTCCGCTTCCTTGAGCACGTTGAAGTGTGCGGACATGGTGGGCCGCGAAACGGGAAACTGCGCACTCAGCTCGCCCGCTGTCATCGGCCGCTCGCGCAAAAGCTCGAGCACCTTGCGCCGCGTCGGATCGGACAGAGCCTTGAAAACCGAGTTCATAAGTTTGTGTTTAGCTAAACATCGAAACACGAGTCAAGGCCTACCTCTGATTCAGAAACATCGCTCCGCTCAGGGGCCTGCTGATGAGGCTCAAAGCCGCGAGAGGCTACCAGCCGGCCGCCTGGAAACGGAGATCCGAGTCGTTGGCTGGGGTCAGGCTTGGGCGTCGTTATCAGCTGTGCTCCGCGACGCTATGAGTCGCGAACGACCATGACCACGAGGTCATGACGCGGAACTTACGATGGCCGAACACTGGAGCTGAATATCGGACTTGCGGCGCTCAGTGAATGTTCGGTTCTGGCGCATCGGAGCCTTTGAAGGCTTATTCTGAGACGGGGCGTTGATCTGGGGAGGTGGCCATGAGCCAGCCCGATCTGTTCCGTCTACCTCGCAAGCCCTGGAACGCTGGTCGAATGACCGGAGCCAAGGCTCCTCTGAAGCCTAAGCACATCTGGGCGATCCGACAGCATCTCAAGTCCGTCGGATTGATAAGGGATCTGGCGATGTTCAACATCGCGCTGGACGCCAAGCTCCGAGGCTGTGATCTGGTGAAGCTGCGGCTGGCGGATATCGCACAAGGCGGGATCATTCGTCAGCGCTCGACAATCATCCAGCAAAAGACCGGGCGCCCGGTGCCGTTCGAGATCACCGAGGCCGCGCGGGAAGCGCTGGCGCAATGGCTCGAGCGCCGAGGGCGACGGCGTGACGACTGGCTGTTCCCCAGCCGCAGCCGAGATGGCGAGCACATAGGTACGCGGCAGTATGCTCGGCTGGTCGATACTTGGGTCAGGATGATCGACCTGAACCCAAGCGCGTATGGCACCCATAGCCTTCGACGGACAAAGGTGGCCTTGATCTACAAGAAGACAGGCAATCTGCGAGCCTGCCAGCTACTGCTCGGCCACGGGAAGTTGGAGAGCACCGTCAGGTATCTCGGCATCGAAGTGGACGACGCGTTGGAGATTTCGGAGCAGATCGACCTTTGAGCCGGCTTGGGGCAGCGAGCCGGAAAGCGGACTGCCCCAATGTCTCAGACGGGTGGTTTGCGAACGGCCGGTAAGGCTTGTTAAAACAGTGCTCAGCTATCGAGGCCCGCCAGAAACCCAATGGAAGATCTTCTACGCATCGCAGGAATATTGGCTGGAATTGCCCTGCTTCTGTGGCTGCCGCTGACCTTTTTTGTCGGATTTCTTTTGTTTTCTGAGCTTAAGCCGGGATCAAGAAAAGCGCGATATTGGGCGTTTCCAATATTCATTAGGCGAGAGCAACTCGCACCCCACGGCGTTAAATTACTGAGCTTCTACCGCTTCCTCGTATTTGGCTTTCTAGCTTTCTGGTCAGCAGGCATGGTTTGGGGGCTGCTCTTCCAATGATCCGCTCTTGATGTCCGCAATGGGTCGGTTTGCGAAATAGGCACCCGGCCCGGAACTAGGCATTGACCTCGTGCTGACAAGCCGACGTTCCGAAATTCGGTAACCGGACGGGCGCTGCCGCATTACGGGAACGACGCCTCGTCGACTGTCAGGAGAGCCATGCCCGATCCGTACGTTCTAATGCTGTTCGTGGTGGGTGCACTGGTTGCGCTGGTGGCCTGGCTGCCCCTCGTCTTCCGCCGCGCGCCCCTGTCCCTGCCGATCGTCTGCGTTATCCTTGGGGCGGGGATCTTCAGCCTGCCGCAGGTTGGGTTCGCCCCCCTGCCGCAGGCATATCCGGAGATCACCGAGCGGCTGACCGAGTTCGTGGTCATCATCGCCCTGATGGGGGCGGGGCTGAAGATCGACCGCATCTTCAATCTAAAGCGGTGGGGCGTCACCTGGCGATTGCTGGGCGTGACCATGATGCTGTCGGTCGTCGCCATCGCCCTGCTGGGCTGGGGCGTACTGGGCCTGGGTCTGGCGGGTGCGATACTGCTGGCCGGGACCCTGGCCCCCACCGACCCGGTCTTGGCCTCCGACATCCAGGTCGGCGCGCCTCAGGAGGGCCGTGAGGACGAGGTCCGCTTCGGCTTGACGTCAGAGGCCGGTCTGAATGACGGCCTGGCCTTCCCGTTCGTCAATCTGGCCATCGCGCTAGCCCTGGTCGCCTCGGGCCAGAAGAGCGAATGGTTCGTCGAGTGGCTGACGGTCAACGTGCTGTGGGAAGTGGGGGCCGGGCTCGGTATCGGCTGGATCGTCGGCTGGCTGTTCGGCTGGCTGACATTCGCCATTCCGGTTAGCACTCGTCTGGCCGCGACCCGCGACGGCTTCATCGTCCTGGCCGCCACCTTCATCTCCTATTCGGTGACGGAGATGCTGCACTGCTATGGCTTCCTGGCCGTCTTCATCACCGCGCTCGCGTTTCGCCACGCCGACCGGGACCACGATTTCCACGTCCAGATGCACGACTTCATCGAACAGATCGAACGTATGGCCATGATGCTGGTGCTGGTGCTGTTCGGCGGGGCGCTGGTGTCGGGACTTCTGGCCCCCTTGCGGCCCATTGACGTCGCCGCCGCCCTGATAATCGTCCTGGTCGTGCGTCCCCTGGCCGGAGTGATCGGCTTCGTCGGCTGGGAGCGGCCGCTGCGCGAGAAGCTGATCCTGGCCTTCTTCGGCATTCGCGGCGTGGGCTCGTTCTACTATTTGGCCTATGGCCTGAACGCCGCGCCGTTCGAAGGCAGCGACCGACTTTGGGCGTTGGTGGGCCTAATCTGTCTGATGTCAATCCTACTGCACGGCATCACCGTCACCCCCATAATGCGCTGGTTTGACCGCAGCCAGGGCCGCGATCCGGACGCAGAAGCCGATGGAGAGCGGTCCAAGACGTCGGGGCGAGGGGCATCAGCGTGACCTTTTGACAAAGGCCGATCGGACTGACCAATCCGGATGTCCCATTCGGGTCGCTCTGCGAAGTTGGCGTCGTGCCGAGAGCGCGACATTATCGGCACCGCCGGAAAGCGGACAGCCCGGACGGCTCAATTGGATGCTTAACGGACTCAGGCGTTTTGTCGTGGCCTCCCCCAAGTCAGCATCGCTCTGACTAGATCCGCTACCAGTACCGCTGGAGCGCCTACAACCGTAGGCAAGCCGAACGGCGAGTAGAAAAATAGCCAGTAGCCCCATCGTTGGCGGGGATCACTGGCATCGAAGCCATACATCTGAAACCCGCTGATGCTGACGATGGCCCACCCCATCAACAGCAGAACGAAGCACATTCCATAGGCGGCAAGCGGGGCCACGACCCCCAGCCAAGGGCGGAATAGTCGGGTAAAGCCTAGGCGTACACCTAAGGCGCAGGCGAACGCCCATCCGAACCAAAGGATAGTGTGAAGCGACCCTTCCATACGTCCAGATTACCGATATTGGCGCTGTCCGCTATGGGGCGGGCTCAGCCCTTAGCTCATTGCCCGAAAGCAGACGTCCACGCGAGGATCGGAATGTCGTCTTTCGGACAGGGTGGCAATGACCGTTCCTGGCGCGTTTCAGCCGTTGGCGACGACTTTTCCGCTGGTTTCTGGTAGCCTCTATCGCGTGCTGGAAATCGCTGCGATTTCCGTCGCTGTGGTGACCATATGGTGACCACGGGCATCGGTCGCGTTGGTTGATGTCCTTTTTTATCAATGCTCTCAGGAGCTTATCGGCGCGGATAAGGCGGTTTCAGCTTCCTGTATTGGGACATCGAGCTGGAGCCCTAGGGTTACCGATTGGGGCCTGACCTGCTGCGCACCTGGCTCGACCCCCCGGGGGTGGATCTGATCGAGGTCCTGATCGACTATTCCGACAATGACCTTATCCTGAATAATGAGATCATGACCTGAGCGCGGTTCTGTAAGGTCGTCGCAAGTCCAGCCCCGGAGCGTTCGCATGTCGTCCCTGAAAACCGCCTATCCGCTCTATCTGGCCAATGAGCCGATGACGCCGAATCAGGACCTGGAGGTCACCGACAAATATACCGGCAAGGTGGCGACACGGGTCGCCATGGCTGACGCCGCGACCATCGACAAGGCCATCGGCGCGGCGGTCGCCGCGACCCGCCCGATGGCCGAGATGGCGGCCTATGAGCGCCAGGCGGTGCTGGCGCACTGCGTCGCCCGATTCCAGGAAAGGTTCGACGAACTGGCCTATGCCCTGTGCATCGAGGCGGGCAAGCCGATCAAGGATTCCAGGGGCGAGGTCACCCGGCTGATCGACACCTTCCGCATCGCCGCCGAGGAGTCGGTGCGCATGATCGGAGAGGTCCAGCCGCTGGACATCTCGGCCCGGGCCAAGGGCTATCAGGGCATGTGGAAGCGGGTCCCGATCGGCCCCTGCTCCTTCATCTCGCCGTTCAATTTTCCGCTCAATCTGGCGGCCCACAAGATCGCGCCGGCATTGGCCGTCGGGTGTCCGTTCGTGATGAAGCCCGCGTCGCGGACGCCGTTGGGGGCCTTGATCATCGGCGAGGTGCTGGCGGAAACCGACCTGCCCAAGGGGGCCTTCTCGATCCTGCCGGCGACGCGGGACGGGGCGGACCTGTTCACGACCGACGACCGGCTCAAGCTGCTGTCGTTCACCGGCTCGCCCGAGGTAGGCTGGGCGCTGAAAGCCAAGGCGGGCAAGAAGAAGGTGGTGCTGGAGCTGGGCGGCAACGCGGCGGTGATCGTCGATCGCGACAGCGACCTGGAGGACGCCGCCGACCGCATCATCTTCGGGGCCTTCTACCAGTCGGGTCAGTCCTGCATCGGGGTGCAGCGCATCCTGATCCATGAGGCGGTGTACGACGCCCTGCGAGACCTTCTGGTCAGCAAGACGCGCGCCCTGATCGCCGGCGACCCGCATGACGAGAACGTCTTCATCGGACCGATGATCGACGAAAAGGAAGCCGCCCGGCTGGAAAGCTGGATCAAGGAGGCGCGAGACGCCGGGGCGCCCCTGCTGTGCGGCGGCGGACGTGACGGGGCGATGCTGGAAGCGACGCTGCTGGAGGGCGTCGAACGCGGCCTGAAGATCCGCGAGGAGGAGGCGTTCGGTCCTGTGGCGGTGCTGTCGCGTTTCTCGGACTTCGAGGCCGCCCTGCGCGAAGTGAACGACAGCCGCTTCGGCTTGCAGGCCGGCATCTTCACCCGCGACATCCACAAGGCCATGCGCGCCTGGGAGGTGCTGGAGGTCGGCGGCGTCCTGATCGGCGACGTGCCCAGCTACCGCGTCGACAACATGCCCTATGGCGGGGTCAAGGATTCCGGCTTGGGCCGCGAAGGGGTCAAGTTCGCCATGGAAGACATGACCGAGATCCGCAATCTGGTGATCCGGCAGAGACCGGTGAATCCGGGGTCCTGAATCGCTTGGTTCAGGTGCGAAGATGCTGGCGAACGCAGGTCTACAACTCTACACCCTGCTAGAGTGATGCTGGCAAGGAGGGGGCTATGCGGGGACAGGTTCTGACGGTCGACGGAGTGACCGGCGAAGGCGCGATCGTTGGAGACGACGGCGCCCGCTATCGGTATGCAGCGGCGGATGTTCATCCGTCGTCGTCGCCTTTGGAGGTGGGGCAGAGGGTTGATTTCGTGGTGGGAGAGGCTCGCCAGGCGCGGGAAATCTTCGTCATGCAGCCGGGGGCCCCGCGGGGGGAAAGTCCTTCGACGGGCGTTCGGCGCGGCGCATTTGATCTGGGCCGCGTGATCCAGCGGACCTTTACGAGCATCAGTCAAAACGCGGCGGTGTTCTTTGGCGCAGCGGTCATGCTGGTCGGGATACCCAGCGCTCTTGCGGCCTTTGGACAGGGCGACCTGATGACGACGGCATCTGGCTCTTCCTTCCTGTTCGTGGCGTTCGGAACCGTCCTCTACCTTGTCGGCCTCTACATCCTGCAGGGCGTGGTGGTGAAGGCGGCGGTCAACGGTTTCCACGACAAAAGCACGTCGTTCGGCGACGCGTTCAACGTGGGCATTCAAATGTTCCTGCCGTTGCTGGGGCTGGGCATAGTGGCGGGTCTGGGGATGGTCCTTGGTTATGCGCTTCTGATCGTGCCGGGCGTTATCCTGACCGTGCTGTGGTCCGTGGCGGCGCCAGCCGTAGTGGTCGAGAAGCGCGGCATCATGGAGAGCCTGCAACGCAGCAGGGATCTGACGCGCGGATATCGCTGGCCGGTGTTTGGACTTCTGGTGATCTACCTGCTCCTGTCATGGATCGTCGGCGGAGCGATCGGGGGGCTGAACCTGGCGCTGGGGGGCAGTTTTGACGCCAGTCCCAACCTGGGGCTCAACCTGATCACCACTCCGATCATGAACATCGTGTCCGGCGTCGTTGCGTCGGCGGGCGTGGCGGCGCTGTATTACGAATTGCGAACCGCCAAGGAGGGCGCGGGGCCAGAGGACCTGGCGTCCGTCTTCGACTGATCTCACCCGTCAGACGTCGTGTTTGTCACGACGTCTGACGCCCATCAGCAGCTTTTCCTCCAGCCGACCGCGCAGGGCGGCGTAGTAGGCGCTGAGGAAGTCGCTGTCGCTTTGAAGCGGGTCGCGGGTCCAGCCGATCTTGGTCGCGATCCGGTCGGCGACGGCGCGCTTGGTCTTGCGATCACCCTGGCGCAGGACGGATTCCAGAACATGGAGTTCCTTGGCGCCATAGGCGTCGATCTGGGCCGGGGTGAAGTCATAGACGGTCAGGCGCGACGCGCCGTCATCGGCCATGTCACGCGTCAGCTTGCGGCGCGGCGTCCGCACGACCCAGGTGCCGCCGACCAGATCGCCGAGACGCAGCCGGTCCTTGTTGAACAGGGGGAAGAAGACGAAGATCCCTGCCCATACAAAGGCCAGCAGATACATCCAGCTGTCCACGCCGCCCTCGCCTGCGCGGGCGAACAGCACGGACAGCGGCAGGAAGACCTCCAGTTCGCGCATGGCGTTGCGAGCGAAGACCGACTCGGCTCTCAGACGCCCGCCATCGCGCGAGGCCACGCGCAGGCCCATGAATCGCTTCCCCGGCGTAGCGGCGGCGGCGGACAGCTCGAACGCGGTGAAGTAGAAGTTCCGCAGCAGGAAGAAGACCACCAGCCAGATCACCGCCATCATTTCGGCCCCGGCGCGGCCGGCAGCCCCGACCGCGCCCACGCCGGTGAAAAAGATGATAAGGCTGAAGGCCGCCAGGACGGCGACGATGATGGCCGCGTCCAGCATGAAGGCGGCGGCTCTCTGGCCCGCATCGCCGATATTCAGGCGCAGATCCACGCCCTCGGGCGTGATGAAGGCGCGTTCGGTGGGGCTGGAACGGATGGGTTCAGCGGACATGGGGCGTCTCGCGGCGGATAGCGTAGAAATAGAGGCCCCAGAGCACGGCGGTCGTCGCCGCCACGGCGTAGCGCGCCCCGGTGTGGGTGATCAGTTGCCGACCGAAGCCCTCCAGCAAGCCCGCCAGAAGCAGCATGACCACGACCCCGCCCATGACGGTTCCTGCGGTCCGGCCGGCCTCGACGGCGGCGTCCAGCCTTCGCATTTGGCCGGGGAAGGCGACGGACCAGCCGATGTGCAGACCTGCGGCCCCGGCCAGAACCACGGCGAACAGCTCGGTCACGCCGTGGATCAGCAGCCAGCCGCCCAACTCGACCCCCAGGCCCCGGCTGGCGAACAGGGCGAAGAAGGCCCCCAGCGTCGCCCCGTTGTAGAGAACCAGCAGCGCGGTCGGCAGACACAGGGCGAACCCCAGGGCGAAGGCCAGCAGGGCCACCTGGGCGTTGTGGGTGAACAGGAAGGCGGCGAAGACCGACAGGCCGTTGGCGTCGTCCGCGCCGTCCAGCGTAGCGCGCAGGGCGGCGGTCGAGGCAGCCGGATCACGCCCGCCGCCCAGATCGCTGGGCACAAAGGCGTAGAACCACTCGGGTTCGTGCATCACCAGCCAGCCCGCGACGACAGCGCCCAGCAGCATCAGTCCCGCCGACACCAGGGTCTCACGCCAGAGGCTTCGGACCGTTCTCGGCCAGTCATGACGGAAGAAGGACGCCAGCCTGTCCTGCAAGGTCGCGCGCGACCCGTAGACGAAGAAGTAGGCGCGGGCGGCGAGGGTCTCCAGATAGTCGATCAAGCCCTGATCCAGGGATGTCTCGCGCGCTACCGACAGCGCCGACAGGGTCGAGCGATACAGCACCGGGACGGCCAGAATTTCCGCGTCGGTCAGTTTAGCGGCGGACCCTTTTTCGGCCTTGTCCATCAGTTGTTCCAAACGACGCCAGTCGTCCTCACGCGCCTGACGGAATCTCTGGCTTTTCAACAGGCTGGACGGTCGAGCCTCGGTCACAGCAGGTCTCTCCGTTTCAGGTCCAGATAGGCGTTGACCACCTCGGGACCGACACGATCCGCCGGGGTGTCGACGATGTGGGCGCCCATGCGGCGCAGGCGCCCCAGGACCGTCTCGCGCTCGCGCAGCAGGGTTGCGGCCACGACGGCGCGGGCGACGTCCTCGGGCGTTTCCGGGGCGGCGGCGGTCAGGGCCTCCAACTCTTCGTCGCGCAGGACGACGAACAGGGCCAGGTGGCGTTTCAGCATCGGCGCCAAAGCCTCCAGCATCAGCTCGGCGGCGGTCGGGTCGGTGAAGTCGGTGAAGACGACAATCAGGGATCGCCGCCGAAGTTGGCCCGACAGGGTGGCCAGGGCCAGGGTGTAGTTGGTCTCGTGCGTCGAATAGTCGATGCGACCCGCCACCGTCTGCAAGGTACGAAAGGCGTCCACGCCGCCGAGCGCGCCGGTCGATAGTCGGGGGCGGGAATCGAAGGCGAACAGCCCGGCCCGGTCGCCGCCACGCAGGCAGGCGTAGGACAGTAGCAGCCCCGCGTGGATGAAGCGGTCGATGCGCGGCATCCCCCCGACCGGCTCGCAGGCCGCGCGGCCGCAGTCCAGCGCCATGAGGACGTTGTGGTTGCGCTCGGTGCGGAACTCCTTGGCCATCAGGGCCGAATGCCGGGCCGACTGCTTCCAGTCTATGGCGCGGCGATCCATGCCGGTCTGATAGTCGCGCAAGGCCTGAAACTCGGACCCCTCGCCGATCTCCAACTGGGTTCTTGTCCCGAATTCGGCGTCGCGGGCGAACAGGCGCACCGCCTGGTCGCGCACCCATTGCAGGTCGGTCAGCACCGGTGCGGGCAGGTTCAGGCTGAACGTCTTCTGTTTCCACGCCAGACCCATCGGCCCGCGCCAGCGGACCCATAACTCGTCCAGGCTGGCAACGCCCCGCCGCGCAGGGGTGAAGGGGAAGGCGAGTGCGACGCCGTTTTCAGCAACCGCGACGAGACGAGGAGCGTTGTCGAGGCCCAGGCGTTGCTCTCCTGACAGAGCGGCCTCCACCGCGCGTGGCGCGCGCCCCGGCGATGCAAACCGCAGCGTCAGACCCACAACGCCGGGCCGCCCCACCGCCGCGCGCACCGGATCGGGCGCGTCCAGAATCAGACCTTCGCGTGAACTCGAGGTCAGGGCGTCGAGGCTGACGAGCAGCACGACAGCTGCGATCCACAGCGGACCCGCGAGCCATCCGGCAGGCGTCAGCACGCCCGCCAGCAGGGCGACTGGCGCGCCCGCCGCCATGACGATCACCGCCGTTCGGCTGGGATAGATCACCGGGGCGCCGCTACCTGATCCACCAGACCGGCCAACACCTGTTCGACCCGGCGGCCCTCGATCTCGGCGGCTGGAGACAGCACCAGACGGTGGCGCAGGGCCGGAATCGCCAAGGCCTTCACGTCGTCGGGAATGACATAGTCGCGCCCGTCCAGCGCCGCACGGGCGCGGGCGGCGACCGCCAGCATGGCCCCGGCGCGTGGCGAGGCGCCGGTCTCCACGTCCGCCGAATCCCGCGTGGCCCGCACCAGACCGACGACATAGGCGACGACCTCTTCGGTCAGCCGGACCTTGGCCACCGTGTCCACCGCCGCGTTGATCGCCGTGCTCTCGGCGACGACCTCGACGCCCAGGGCGACGGGGTCCATCTGGCCGGTGCGCGCGCCGTGGGCGGCGATGATGGCCTGTTCCTGCTCCAGCGTCGGATAGTCCAGGACGTGCTTGAACAGGAAGCGGTCCAACTGGGCCTCGGGCAGGGGATAGGTGCCCTGCTGCTCGATCGGGTTCTGGGTGGCGACGACGGTGAAGCGCGGGCTCATGGCGTGGGCCTGGCCGTCGATGGTGATCTGACGCTCCTGCATGGCCTCCAGCAAGGCGGCCTGGGTCTTTGGCGGGGTGCGGTTGATCTCGTCCGCCAGCAACAGTTCGCAGAAGATCGGCCCGTGCGTCAGGGTGAAGCGGGAGGTCTGGAAGTTGAACAGGTTCGAACCGATGATGTCGCCGGGCATCAGGTCGGGCGTAAACTGGATGCGACCGTAGTCCAGGCCGACAGCCCGCGCGAAGCTCTGGGCCAGCAGGGTCTTGGCCGTACCGGGCGGGCCTTCCAACAGGACATGCCCACCCGCGAACAGGGCGGTCAGCAACAGGTCCACGGCCCCGTCCTGGCCCACGACGGCCTTGGCGATCTCGGCGCGGATGCGCTCGGCGATCGTCTTCACCTCATTGACGTCCACGGGTCAGCTCCTGGTTCCATCGGTATAGGGCGCCGGCGACCCGCATCAGGTCGCCGGAAGTCTTGGCCGTCCGGGCCTGTTCGGCCAGGGCGAAATAGGTATGGCTGGCGCCGTTCATCCGCCCGACGCGGTCGAGGAAGGCGTCCAGCGACGCCTCGCTCAGATGGCGAGGCGCGCCGATCGCTCGCGCCACGGCGGCGCGGACCAGCAGCGCGTAGGGGGCGGCCATATGGTGTTCGCGGCGCGCCAGCCTCACCAGACCGGCTGTGTTGTCGGCCAGGCCGCGTTTGCCTAGAGCGATGACGCGACCCGTCTCGCGCGTCGGGCCGAAGCGGACCACCGCCTGTAGGCCGACGAAGGCCGCCAGGGCCGCCAGCACCAGGGTCATCCCCAGGAACGGGGGCTCAAGCACCAGGCGCAACAGGTTGCGGCTGCGCTTCAAGCCATGCAGCGTCAGATCGAAGATCACGGGCGAGGTCTGCGCCCGCGTGATGTCGATCAGGGCGAAGCCGGTCCTGGCGCCGGCGAGCGTCTTCAGGCCCTGGGTGTTGATCAGGTCGGGATCGGCCAGGACGTAGGTGCGCAGCTCCTTGTGCATCACCAGCACGGGGCGGTTTTGATCGTCGGTGACGACAGGAATCCATTGCGGTCCAGAGAGGGTCCGCAAGCCCTCGACGCGGACGGGCATGCCGAAGGGCGTACCGTCGGGGCGGCGCAGGGCGACGGTTTCTGGTCCCTTGCGCACGGTTACCAGCGAGCCTTTGCGCAGGGCCTTGGGCAAGGGTTCAAGCGCGGCTTCCGGGGCCAGGACGCCGAGCGTGCGGACCCAACCCTGATGCTTGGGGTCAGGCATGGTCGTCCACTTGGGCAGGACGATCAGGGTCGCGCCGAAGTGTTCGATCTCATCTATCTGTTCTGGCTGGGTGTCCGGCGTCGGCGTCAGGATCAGCAGGCTGTCGTCAGAAGCTTCGGTCAGCACGCCCCGGTGCATCACCACCGGGGCCCCGAGGTCGCGCAGAAGAATGGGCAGGGCGCCAAATCCGGTGGCACCCCGCGAAAGCGCGTGGCCGCCGCCGTCGTTTCCCGACTTCAGTTCCGGCGCATAGGCGGACAGCAGGCCCAGTCCCGCAAAGCACACCACGCCCACCAGAACGGCGACGATCATGATCAGCGGCGAGAAGGCGCCGCCCGTCGATTTCGCTGACAGGCTCATGTACGCCAGCCCTCGGGCAGGGCGAAGGCTTCGTAGGCCTGCCGGCAATCGGCGAATTCGGGCGCGCCGACCGTGTCTCCGCCGAACAGGCTGCGTTCCACCACCGCGCCGATCAGTGCGAAGGCGGGACGGGCGGTGTCGGGCAGGGCCTTTAACGTCGCGATTTCGCGTGTGGTCAGCGAAACGCGCAAGGCGCGCGGCTGGCGTTTCGCAATGTCCTGAACGCTGCGTAGCAGCAGCAGGTGGGCGGCCTCTGCGTAGAGTCCGCGGCGGGCCAGTTGGTCAGCCTCGACCAGAAGGTCTCGGGCCGCCTCCGGGTCGGGTCGCCACTCGTCTGCGATAGACGGTGGGGTGGTCGGCTTTGCGCTGGGCGCGCGCAAGCGCAAAATTTCGCGGACGATAGCGTAGAGGATCAACCCCGCGAGTAAGGCCAGCCCGATCCAGAAGACCCATTTGAGGGCCGGACCCATCGCCTGCACCATGTCGCCTAGCCAGCGTAGCCATCCGGGCGGGGACGGCGGGGTGAAGCCGATGCGATCGAATTGCAAGGAGCCGTCCGCCAGCAGCCGGTCATGGGCGCGCGCCAAGGCTTCATCCGAGGGCGAAGCCCTATCCTGCATCTGAAACCGCCCCTCTTAATCAACCAAGCCATAATGACCGGAGGGTCGGAGTCAACGGAGGTCTTGTCGGGTTCCGCCGAGTGATCGGAAATCGACCCGGACGACGAAATCGCGCGTGCGCCAGGGTGTGTTCGGGGAAGGCCGAGGGAAGGGGGCCGCATCCCTGAGCTGAGCCAAGGCGGCATGATCCACGCTGTCGAAGCCGCTGCCTGTCACCACTTCGCTGACCGTGAGCGCGCCGCGGCGATCAAGGGTGAAGCGCACGGTGACGATGCCAGACGGACCGCCCGGGTGGCGCTTGTGGCGCTCGATCCATTCCAGGACCGCCGCTTCATAGGCGTCGGCGGTTGAGGCGGCGGCCGCGCCGACGACAGGTGCGCCGCCGCCCTGTGTCAGGCCGGCTTCAGACGCCTGACTGGATGGCCCGAAGGCGGCCCCGCTCCCGGCGTCCTGGCCGGATTGCCCGGAAGTCTCGTTCGTCTGCTCCGTGGCGGCGAAGATCTCGACATGCGCGGGGGGGAGAAGAGGACGCCGGAACGGGTGCTGTTTCGCTTCTGCAAAAGCGGATGCACGACCCGGCGTATCGCCGGCCCGGGGCGACGGGGTAGTGCTGGTCGCGGAGGTCTGAGGAGTGTTGACCCTGTCGAAACTGGGGCGCGGATCCAAGGTCAACTGGATGACCGGCGCTCCCCCGATCATGTCAGATTCAGGCTGCAGGGCTGATCATCAACGCCGACTGGGCCGCCCGTTGGTTGGACGGTCGCCTGCGGACCAATGTGAACGCGCGCTGGCGCGACAGTTTCGAGCGGGTCGATGATACCAACGTCAACATCACGGTCGAGGGCGTGCGCTATGACGTCTTCGACAAGGTCGCCTTCGAGGCGTCGGTGGACGTGAACCTGTCGGCGAATATCGATCTGGTGCGGACGCGTTATGGCGCGGCGTCGCTGGATATGCGGGTCAACAACCTGTTCAACACGGTTCTGGATCAGGGCTATTCGGCCACGTCACAGCCCTATCAGCTGGGGCGAAACGTCTGGCTCAGCCTGAAGTACCGCTACTAGGGACTTGTGGGATCTTGTCGCTTCGGGAAGGCTTGGCCCTCTGTGCTCTGGTTATGGCGGCGTATGGCGCCGCCGGGGCCGCCGTATCGATGGTTCAAACGCCCGGGACGTCGGCGGAGCTGCGCGCCGCCTATGCCGGGCCGCCAGAGACCTGGCCGCGTCCTGTGCTTCACGAGGGGGCCGTTTTCACGGAGTTTGGCCCCCTGCCGCCGGTCCAGCATCCGGCGGACAATCCGTTCAACGAGGCCAAGGCGGCGCTTGGCGAACGCCTGTTTGACGATCCCAGGCTGTCGAAATCGGGCCAGATCGCCTGCGCCTCGTGTCACGCGCGCGAGCTGGGCTTGGCGGACGGGGTTCGCACCTCCTTTGGTCACGACCGTCAACGTGGACGCCGAAATGCTCAATCGTTGTTTGCCGTCGCCTGGGTGAGGCCTCTTTTCTGGGACGGCCGCAGCCCAGACCTGGAAGACCAGGCGCTGCATCCCTTGATCGACCCCAGGGAGATGGCGGCGGGCGATCTGGCGGAAGTCGAGCAGCGGGTGGCGAGTGATCCCTCTTACGCCCCGGATTTCGCGGCGGCTTTCGGCGATGACGGCGTGACGGCGCGGCGGATATCCATGGCCCTGGCGACCTTTCAGCGCTCGCTACGTCCGCGCAGCGGGCGTTTCGAGCGGTTCGTCAAAGGGGACAATCGCGCCTTGAACGACCAGCAGCTTAAGGGCCTGCATCTGTTCAGGACGCGCGGCGGGTGCGCCAACTGCCACAACGGGCCGCTTCTGACGGACATGAAGTTCCATAATCTCGGGCTGCACTTCTATGGGCGGCAGCTTCAGGATCTGGGGCGCTACGAGGTCACGAAGGCGCCGGAAGACGTGGGACGCTTCCGCACGCCCAGCCTGCGCGGTGTGGGGCAGACCGGGCCCTATATGCACAACGGGCTGGTTCCCTCGCTGGAAGCGACGATCAACTTCTATACGGCGGGTGGCGCGCATCCGCGTCCGCGTGCGGGTCAGGAAGCGGACCCTCTGTTCCCGAGGACCGATCCCATGCTGCACCGCCTGGACCTGAGCGCCGAGGATCGAGAAGCCTTGGCGGCATTCCTGGCGACGCTCTGACAAGGTGACCCGCGCCGAGCCTGCGCCAGTTGCGGGTCAGACCTGACCGACGGCGGAATGTGTCGGTCTGATCTAGTTCTCTCCGGGGGCCTGCGACGCCTTCCAGACTTCGAGGTACGCAAGCCGGCGCAACGCCTTGGAGCCAGGGTCCAGCAGGATGTGAGCACGGGCGGGGGCGGTGAAGGTGTCGCGGCCGTTGATCATGGGCAGGGTGCGGGTATGGCCGTCCACCTCGACGTCGACGGGCAGGGGGAAGGGGCGGCCGTTCCCGGTCTTCCATTCCAGGGTCACGCGCTCGCCGTCGAGGGTCATGACGAGATCGGGCAGGGCGGCCTGATAGAGGTAGGCGTCGAAGAACCAGCCCAGGTCTCGGCCGGTCACATCGTTGACGATGGCGATGAACTCCGGCGTCGTGGCGTAGCGCGGCTGGAAATTGCCAGGCCTGGGGTCGGGGCGGCCATAGATCAGTCTGCGCAATGACTCGTAGAAGGCGTCGTCGCCGATGTAGAGGCGCAGGGCGTGGGCGATCAGGGCACCCTTGTAATAGAGATCCAGGCCCGGCCCGGTCTCAGCCTCATAGACCGTGCCCGCGTCTTGTGGCTTGCCCGACACCAGGGGGAAGCGGTTCGACAGCGTCAACCGCATGGTCTGCAGCTCGGACTGCATGGCCCGTTCGCCGTTCAGCCAGCGGGCGTAGAGGGGCTGCATATAGGTGCCGAAGCCCTCGTGCAGCCACATGTCGTCCCAGTCGGCGTTGGTCAGTTGGTTGCCGAACCACTCGTGCGCCAACTCATGCTGCAGCAGCCAGTCGTAGCCCTTGCCGTCCAGCTTGTAGCCGTTGCCGTAGGCATTGATGGTCTGGTGCTCCATGCCCAGGTGCGGGGTCTCGACCACGCCCATCTTCTCATCGCCGAAGGGGAAGGGGCCGATGGTCGCCTCGTAGAAGTCGAGCTGCTTGGGGAACTCGGCGAACAGGGCGGCGGCCTTGGCCGGGTCCGTCGATACCAGGCGCCAGAAGCGCAGGGGCACGGTGTTGCCGAATCGGCTGGGGTAGTCGGCGCTCATCTCCACGAAGGGGCCGACGTTCAGGCTGATGGCGTAGGTGTTCGGTTGGCGCGCGGTCCAGTTCCAGGTGGTCGTGCCGTCGCCGTTGTCGGTCTTGCCCAGGAAGCGGCCGTTGGCGGGGGCGCTGAGCTCGGACGGGATGGTGATGTGCAGGTCCACCCGGTCCGGTTCGCCCTGCGGATGGTCGATGCAGGGCCAGAACAGGTCGCAGCCCTCGCCCTGCACGGCGCTGGCGATCCACGGCTGGCCATCGGGCGTGGTGGTCCAGACGAATCCGCCGTCCCAGGGCGCGCGCTGGGCCTGATGCGGGCGGCCGGCATAGGCGATGCGGACAGAGGCGGTCTGGCCTGCCGTCAGGGGCTGAGCCAGGGGGATTGTCAGGCGACCCTCGGGGTTAGACCAGCCGGTGACCGTCTGGCCGTCCACAGTCACTGAGGCGATGGTGAACAACCTATCCAGTTCGACCACGACGGCGGCGGCCGGGGCCGTGGCGGTGAAGTCGAGGACCGCCACGCCTTCGATCGACTGGGTCTCGGGCAGCAGTTTGAACGACAGGTCGGCCTTGTCGAAGTGCAGGGCCAATTGCTCGGCTGTGCGGGGCGTGCCGCTGGACAGGGTGAAGTACGTCGAATCGCGGGGCGGCGCGGCCGCCTGCGCCAAGGCAGGCGTGCCGATCAGGGCGGTCGTCAGACAAAGGGCGGCGATCAGGCGCAAGGCTCAGGCTCCGGCAGGTGTGAGGGGAGCGTAGCCGGGGCCGACAAACGCGCAAAGAAAAAGGCCGGTGTTTCCACCGGCCTCTTCAGAACTTGGTCAGACGGCGCTGATTAAGCGGCGGCTTGCTCGGCCAGCTTGGCCTTGACCTGGCGCTTGATGCGCAGGGCCGCAGTCGACAGCTTTTCGTCGCGAGCCTTGACGATGAAGACGTCCAGGCCGCCCTTGTAGTCGAGCGTGCGCAGGGCAGCGTTCGAGATACGCAGGGAGAAGGTTTGGCCCAGCGAGTCGGAAGCCAGCTTGACCGTCTTCAGCGACGGCAAGAACCGGCGCTTGGTCTTGACGTTCGAGTGGCTCACATTGTGGCCGACCATCGGGCCGATACCCGTGAGTTCGCAGCGACGCGACATCTTAAGATCCTCAAGGTCACATCCGCGAACTTTGCGGACGCATGAAACAGGGTGCACGCAGCGGGCGGACCCCTGCGAGAGAGGGGGCCGTATAGATGAATGACTCGGAG
>Ga0265296_1000831_pt1 | contig 40922 bp, 38 predicted proteins | sample MunlanPumphouse1_FD_189073 | JGI IMG/M metagenome (GOLD analysis project Ga0265296, IMG submission 189073) | Groundwater microbial communities from a municipal landfill in Southern Ontario, Canada - Pumphouse #1 | ecosystem: Environmental > Aquatic > Deep subsurface > Groundwater | place... | reverse complement strand
AAAATCGTATAGTCAGCTGTTTAACAAACGGCAAAATCAGCCCAAAAAGCTGATTGAGGTTGCAGCGTGAAAACCGGACATTTTCATTTTGCCGAAAACCGGACATTTTCATTTTGCCTTGACACACCCTAAAATTTCTCTTGACAAATATTTTACCGCCGCCTAAACTATGAAATGTCAGTCGGCAACCGATTGCCTACGAGTTTATCACAATGATATTCCATATGAAATATCTAAGCAGTTCTTCAGAAAATACCTGTCAGGATTTGTGTTGTCTGCCCGTCTCCCCTGTTACGCTAACCCGGTTTTTTTTGCCCGGACAGATTAGCAATACTTAATTTATTGGCTGTTTCATATCAAGTAATACTTAATGAAAAGGAGGAGAGAAAAAGATGAGTCTAAGCAAACCTAATGCAAGCGCTGCAACTGTAACAACAACAAGGGTATCGCCTTCACCCATGTCCGGATTGTGCGTCAACTGTGTTGATGGCTGTCCGGGATACTGCGAGGTTGGAAGATCTGCCCTGCGGGGAAGGGAGGTTATATACCCTCAACCTTTCGGAAAGGTTATTTCAGGATCAGAAAAGGATTATCCGGTAGATTTTTCGCATTTCAATATTCATGGGACATGTGTTGGTGCTGTAGGTTGTGAGGCTGACCCTGACAAGGCAACATTCCCTTCAGTTAGTGTTGAGACAGAGATAACCGGTCAAGGAACAAAAATTCCCATGAGAGTTCCGTTCTTCACTGGTGCCCTTGGTTCAACCGAAATAGCGAGGGTGAACTGGGAAGGGACAGCCATCGGCGCAGCCATAAGCGGGTCAATCCTTGTCTGTGGTGAGAATGTCTGTGGAATGGACCCGAAGGCTGAAATTAAGAATGGCAAAATCGTGAATTCACCGGAGCTCGCAAGAAGGGTCAAGACATACAAAGACTGGTATGACGGCTACGGAACAATGCTTGTACAGTTGAATGTCGAGGATACCCGCCTCGGTGTTGCCGAATATGCTGTTGAGAAACTCGGTGTTGAAGGGATTGAGTTGAAGTGGGGGCAGGGAGCAAAGTGTATCGGGGGCGAGGTAAAGCTGCCGACCCTTGACAGGGCATTGCAGCTTAAACAGAGAGGGTATATTGTCCTTCCTGACCCCGACAATAAAGGGGTACAGGAGGCGCATAAACTCGGCGGCATTGCGGAATTCGAAAGGCATTCTCGTCTTGGTATGGTGGATGAAGAATCCTTCATGAAAGAAGTCAAGAGGGTGAGAAAGATTGGCGCAAAATATGTAACCCTTAAAACAGGCGCATACAGGCCGGTGGATCTGGCGCGCGCAGTGAAGTACACATCAATGGCGAAGATAGACCTCCTGACCGTTGACGGCGCGGGCGGTGGAACAGGCATGAGCCCGTGGCGTATGATGAATGAATGGGGGATCCCGACGGTTTATCTTGAATGCCTGCTCTACAAATGCCTGAAGAGACTGAAAGAGAAAGGTGAATTCATCCCGACTGTTGCCATGGCAGGTGGCATTGCTCTTGAAGATCAGATTTTCAAGGCATTAGCATTGGGAGCGCCTTTTGTTAAGGCGATATGTATGGGACGTTCAACCCTGACAGCAGGCATGGTCGGGAAGACACAGGGGAAACTGATAGAAGAGGCTTTCGGAAAAGGCAAGGAATATGAAGAAGCGCTGCTCCGCACCTTCAACGGCGCTGCACAGCTTAAGGAAAAATATGGAAAAGATTTCAAGAAAATACCTCCGGCAGCTATAGGTATCTGTACCTATTATGACAGGCTTGCTGTAGGGCTGAGACAATTAATGGCGGGTACCCGCAAATTTGCACTGCAATATATAGACAGAGACGACATAATGTCACTTACCCGTGAAGCGGAGGACGTCTCCGGCATTCCGTATATCATGGACGTCGACATGAAAGAAGTCGAAAACATTTTAGGATAAGGAGGAACAAAATGTTAAACATGATCTGCAATAAATTCTGCGCTTCTCCGTTCTGTATGGCAAGCTGTCCGGCCGGCGCTATAAGCATATCGGCAAAGGATGACAATATCTATACGGATACGGACAAATGCAACAGGTGCGGCATCTGCCGTGCAATGTGTTCTATTTTGAGCTTTGATAAAAACCTTAGAAGAAAAAGGGTATGGATGCGTGAAGATTTTGGGAAAAAGTAAAAACTGATTATCATCACCCTAACCCTAACCCGTCAAGGGAGAGGGGATTAACTCCCCTCTTGAGAGGGGTGTAGGGGTGTGTGGATAGATAATAAGCGTTAGAGGTTAGATTTAAACAGGAGTCACATCAATGGAAGAAGAACTTTTAGAAGAGATATTGGGATCCTATCGTGGTGACAGGGGTGATCTGGTTCCAATCCTGCAGGAGGTTCAGGATAATCTTGGTTATCTGCCAGAAAAGATAATGCTTGATATTGCTAAGTTCATCGGAGTTCCCGAAAGTCATGTTTATTCTGTTGCCTCTTTCTATGCACAATTCAGGCTATTGCCTTTAGGAAGAAAACGTGTTGCAGTATGCAGAGGAACTGCCTGCCATATTCGAGGTGCACCTCAAATTCTCAATACGGTAGAGGAAACGATTGGCTTAAAGGAAGGAGAAACCTCGGATGATATGGAATATACCCTCGAAACAGTTGCCTGTATTGGATGTTGTGCCCTTGCACCCTGTATACGAATCAACATGGATGTTTCGGGTGAGATGACCCCTGAAAAGGCGAAAGAATTTTTTCTTATAAACGACTATGAGGTTAATGCGAATAGAGGAGAATGAAAATATACCCCTCTTAATCCCCCCTTACCACCGGGGGAATAGGGGGGTGAGAAAAGGATAACGGAGGACAGGATGTCGGATAAGCAATATACGGTTCATGTATGCCAAGGGACTGGCTGCGTCTCAGGAGGGTCGGAAAAGGTTTTTTATTCCTTAAAAAATGAAATAGAAGATTCAGCTTTTGAGCACATCCATGTTAAACGCACAGGATGTCATGGCTTTTGTCAGCAGGGCCCCCTTATTGTTATCGAGCCTGTCGGAATCGACTCGCAGCGAGAGGGCATTTTCTACACGAAGGTTAAAACAGATGATGTGTCCGATATTATCCAATCAATTTTACCTAAAGGAAAACCTCTGGTCCGTCTTTTATACAAAGACCCTGCTACTGATAAACCCATACCCCACTATTGTGATATTCCCTTCTATAATAAGCAGCAGAGAACAATATTAAAACATTGTGGAAATATAGACCCTGAGGATATAAATGAATATCTTGCTGTCGGCGGTTATAAGGCGCTACGCAAAGCAATTTTTGAGATGACTCCTGAGGGAGTTATCTCTGCGGTGAAGAGTTCAGGGATTAGAGGACTCGGTGGCGCAGGATTTCCGACAGGACGTAAATGGGAAGCCTGCCGAAAGGCGCAAGGTGACGGAAAGTACGTAATATGTAATGCTGATGAGGGAGACCCTGGAGCATTCCAGGACCGGTCTGTCATGGAGGGAAATCCGCATTCGGTTATAGAAGGGATGATCATTGCAGCCTATGCCATCGGAGCAGGAAAGGGCTTTGTCTATGTGAGGGCAGAATATCCTTTGGCAGTTAGTCGCCTAAAGATTGCTATTGAGCAGGCAAGGCAAGAGGGGTTATTGGGAGACAATATCCTGGATAGCGATTTCAGTTTTGATATAGAGATCTTTCAGGGTGCAGGTGCTTTTGTCTGTGGCGAATCCACTGCACTGGTACGCTCCATCGAAGGGAAGAGGGGAAGACCAAAGCCAATGCCTCGTGTACGCACGACTGAAACAGGGCTATGGAATAGCCCAACTCTCCTCAATAATGTTAAGACCTTTGCCAATATTCCTTTAATAATATCCAATGGATCGGAATGGTTTTCTAAAAAAGGTACTGAAAAAAGCAAAGGTACTGCAGTATTTTCACTGACAGGAAAGGTTGTAAATTGCGGCCTTATAGAGGTACCCATGGGTGCTACACTTCAAAAAATCATTTTTGATATTGGAGGCGGAATACCTGGAGGCAAAGCCCTGAAAGCGGTTCAGACAGGAGGGCCTTCCGGCGGATGCCTTCCGGCAAATATGATAGATATGCCTGTAGATTTTGACTCTCTTACTAAAGCCGGCTCTATTATGGGTTCAGGGGGTATGGTTGTTATGGACGAGGATACCTGTATGGTGGATGTCGCGCGCTATTTCCTTGATTTCAACCGGAGAGAATCCTGCGGACAATGCATTCCTTGCAGGCTCGGAACAAGGCAGATGTTCGAGATACTGAACGATATTACAAAGGGAGAGGGAAGACCCGGAGATATAGACACTCTCATGTCGTTAAGCGAAGCAATAAAGCGCAGTTCGATCTGCGGGCTGGGCAAGACCGTACCCAATCCGGTGCTCACTACTCTCCGGTATTTCAGGGACGAGTACGAAGCGCATATCCATGAAAAAAGATGCCCGGCAGGGGTGTGTGATATGACATGCTGACAGTCTCAAATAGAAACGACATTGATTAGTAAAATCCCTTCTGATAGACGGGATCAGGATATTACAGGATATTAATAGAGGAGAGTTTCATGGAAACGATTTCCATAAAGATAGATGACAGGGACATTGCAACACGGGAAGGGGCTACTATACTGGAGGCAGCGTTAGAAAATAAAATCTATATACCGCATCTATGTTATCACCCTGATTTAAAACCCGCCGGAAGCTGCCGCATATGCCTTGTTGAACTTGATGAAGGCAAGTTAGTCACATCATGCCGTACCCCTGTCAAAGAAGGGATGATCGTAAGAACAAAAGGCACGGAAATCGATAAGGTAAGAGGGCCGGTTATCGAGATGATTGTTGCCAATCATCATATGGACTGCAAGCCTTGCCCGAAAAAAGGGCATTGCGAGCTTCAGAAGATAACGGCCTATATGAAGACGGACAGAAAGGGCGTCCATCAGCGGCTGAGGCTGCCTAAGGAGGAACTTCCCATCGATGAATCAAATCCCTTTTTTATCAGAGACCATAATAAATGTGTGCTGTGCGGGATTTGCGTCAGGACATGTCATGAAATAGCGGGCGTCAATGCGATTGATTTTGCAGGCAGGGGAAATAATACCAAGATAGCAACCTTCGGCGACAAACCGATTGCCGAATCCCGATGTGTGTCCTGCGGTGAATGCGTGATACGATGTCCCGTCGGAGCATTGGTTCCGGGAAAGCTTCAGCGGCCTGCAACGGAAGTAAAGACGACTTGCCCTTACTGCGGCGTCGGCTGCGGTATATACATCGGCATCCGTGACAATCGGATCGTCAATGTGCGGGGGGATGCGGAAAATCCGGTCAACAAAGGGCGCTTATGCGTTAAAGGAAGGTTCGGGCTGGATTTTGTGCATTCGCCTGACAGATTGACGGAACCGCTCATAAAAATGACGCCGAAAGAACGTTCGGCGTCAGGTAGCAATATACCTTCTTCATCCTTCATCTCTCATTCCTCATTCTTCAGAGAATCTTCCTGGGAGGAAGCAATCGATTTTGTTGCCCGTAAACTAAAGAAATATAAAGGCGAAGAATTTGCCCTTATAGCGTCAACAAAATGTACGAATGAAGACAATTACATCGCCCAAAAATTTGCAAGGGTTGTGATGGGCAGCAATAACATCGACACTACGGCCAGACTCGGTTACGGGCCTACTCTTGCAGCCTTTTGCTCCATCGGAAGCTGTGTCGGTTTCGATCCCCGGATTCAAGACGGCGATATGCCTTACGATCTGCTTCAACGAAATATCGAAGGAGTCGAGCAAGCTACCTGTATCCTTGTTGCCGGGGCGGATATTACACGTACCCATCCTGTCCTGGGTATGAAAATAAAGAAAGCCGTCGAGAACGGCGCAAAACTTCTTGTCATAAGCCCGTTTGAAAACGACCTCTGTCGTATTGCTGAAAAACGGCTGCAGCCCTATCCGGGAACCGAACCGGCTCTGATTATGGGCATGTGCAATGTGATTGCAGAGCAAGCCTTGTTTGATGATACGTTTATGGAACTCTATTGTAAAAACTATAAAGAATTCAAGGCGTCTCTCGATGATTTTTCCATAGGAAGGGTTGAAAGGATCACCGGTATCTCCCGCGACCTTATTGAAGAAGCTGCAAGAATTTATGCAGGCGGCAAACCGGCTGCGATCTTTTGGGGCAAGGGAATTACTCAATCCTCTCACGGGACGGACAATGTATATGCGCTCATAAATCTTGCAATACTTACGTCAAATATCAAATATCCCTTTGCTCTTAATCCCCTCCAGGACCAGAACAATGCCCTTGGCGCCTGTGATATGGGATGTCTCCCGGATTACTTCCCCGGTTATCAGCCGGTTGCTTCAGAGGATGCCCGGGAGAAATTTAATTCTTTGTGGGGTGGATCGTTAAATCCCGCCCCCGGTTTAACTCTTACCGAAATATTAGACTCCGTGCTTGAGGGAAAAATCAAGGCCCTCTATATAATCGGATCCGACCCGGCGTCAAATATCGCCCCGTCAAAAAAAGCGCAGGCAGCTTTGAAGAAGGCAAAGTTTATTGTTTTTCAGGATATCTTTTTAAATGAAACAGCGAAATATGCGGATGTTATCCTGCCCGCGGCATGCTTTGCAGAGAAAGAAGGTACTTTCGCCAACATGGAGGGAAAGATTCAGAGGGTGCAAAGGGCGCTGAATCCGGCAGGCCATTCGCGTCCTGACTGGGAAATACTATGTGACTTGGCGCGGGGAATGAAATGTAAAGGCTTTGAATACGGGGGCGCGGGAGATATTCTGGATGAGGTTTCATTGATTGCTCAGGGATTCATTGAGAGAACGGACAGGTTCAGTCTTTTCCCCCTCCAATACAAGCCTCTTGCAGAGACAACCGATATTGATTACCCGCTGGCCTTAACTATTGAAAGAGATATTTATGACGGAGGCGTCCTGTCCGAAAAGGCGGGGGGACTCATGAGGTTGAGGACGAAAGGATTTGTATATATAAACCCGAAAGACGCGGCGGATTTTGAAATAGGGGATGGGGAAATGATAAGAGTCGTTTCACGGCATGGCTCATGTGACGGCAAGGCGCTTTTGACGGGCGCAACGCCGGCCGGTCTGGCGGTCATGGATATTGACGGGGAAAAAACAAATAATCTCCTGGACCCCGTTCTCGATGACGTTTCAAAAACACCTGATATGAAGATATGCGCTGTCAGAATCGAAAAGCAAAAAGCGGCAAAGAAAAAACAAAAGAGCGGATCGGTTAGGACCGAATAAGAAGCAAGATATTGAAGAAGGAAACGATGGCGAAAATAAGCCGGAGGCGGATTTTGTTGGAGTGTTGTTGAGAGCTTCTTTGCCAAAGCATACTCTAATTGTACCCGAATCCCGCATATCATGGAATAAGAGAATATCTTCTTTTTTGCACGGCTTGACAAATAATTTTCCGATTTATTAAAGTAGGGAAATCATTAGGTGACCGCTTGCCTACGACCATGAGTAAGATATCATCCGGCATAAACGAGCTTGACAAACTTATCGATTCACTTTATGTGGGTGATAATGTGGTATGGGAAGTCGAGGCCGGGACTTCGTCCGAACTGTTTACGCGCCATTTCATCGCGCAGTCTTTTTCCGAAAATCAGGATATCATCTATGTCAGTTTTAACAAATCGCCCCACAGTATTTTCCAGCAGATCGGCGAGATCCCTTCAAAAGAAAACTTTATTCTGCTCGATTGCTTTACCTCCGGGAAAGGCAAGAATGACAAGGCCTTCCTTAAGTTTTATGAAAAAAACGCCTCGGACCATGTTATCAAAGTGGACAGGCCTGACGATATCAACCATTTCACCTCTATCTTCAATTCGATAGAATACGGCAATAACGCGGGGAAGAGATATATTTTTGACAGCCTCACCGGTATGCAGGACCTCTGGGGTGATGAAAACAGCACGTATAAATTTTTTACATATATGTGCCCCCGGCTTTATGACTTGGGCACCGTCGCTTACTGGATTTTAGAGAAAGAGGCCCATAGCCGGGTGTTTAAGGCAAATCTGAGACATGTGACACAGGTGGTCCTGGATTTATATATAAGGAAGGACAAGCTTTTCATGAAATCGCTGAAACTCGAAGGCCGTCCGAGCAGAGAGGCGTTCAAGCCGCATCAGTACGAAATCGACGAAAAAAGAAACATATCCGTTTCAAGTGCAAAGCGGGAATACTTTATCGACATCGGCCCGCGGATAAAGGAAACGAGAACACGCATCGGCATGAGCCAGAAGGAACTTGCAGACAGGGTCGATCTCACGCCGAGTTTCATCTCCCAGCTCGAAAGCAATCAGATCAGCCCCTCTCTGAGTTCCTTTATGCAAATTTGTGACGCCCTCAATGTTAATCCGACGGCTATCCTTGGCGAGAAAAAGACCGATGAAAGGTGGTCCATCAGGAGAGAGCGGGTTCTCTCCAATATGATTTTCAATGAAAACGGCCTGAAAGGTTTTAATATTCTAAAAGACGGCGCTATGTCAGGTTCTCTCTTTGTTTTGGAGCCATATACTCAAACGGGGAAAGTCATACCGGAAAAGGGTAAAAGGTTGGTCTACGTTTTGAAAGGCGCTATTACTGTTGCCATAAACGGCAAGGAAGAAAAACTCAGTCCCGGTGATTCATTATACCTTAAAGATGAGACGGCGTCTTTATGGAAAAACGAAGGAGGTGATAAGGCGGAACTGCTTTCATTGTGTTTTTAAAAAGGAGTATACTATGCAATCTGTTTTTAAAGTGAAGATCCTTGCGGATTTTTTTTGCCCAAAAGCATAAGGAATACTTGATTAAAACGCTAACAACTAAATATATACTTAACTTAGGAGAATAGAGGGAGTGGATAACAATAAGACGATGCTTTCTATCCTGAAGGTTCTTGATAAGCAGCCCGAAGCCGTTATCGGGTCAAGAGAATTGTCAAGGCAGTTGAAATTGCACGGAATTGACTTGACCGAGAGGACCGTAAGATATCATCTTAGAATCCTTGATGAAAGAGGTCTTACCAGGGTTTTTGGAAAAGAAGGCAGGATGATCACACAGAAAGGCAGGGAGGAGCTTTTGAATGCCGGCGTATCCGATAAGGTAGGGTTTATTATCAGCAGGATAGAGACTCTTTCTTATCTCACAGACTTTGACCTTCAAAAGGATGAAGGCAATATCATACTTAACGTCTCCTATTTTCCGGAAGAAAGACTAAGGGAAGCTTTGAAGGTGATGAAGCCGGTTTTCTCATCGCCGTATATAATGTCCGATAAGGTTGTCCTGAGAAAAAGCGGCGAGCAAATCGGCGGTATTGCAGTGCCGAAAGGACGGATAGGATTCGGCACGGTATGCAGCGTTACGATAAACGGGATTTTCCTGAAAGCCGGCATTCCGGTAGCCTCGAAATTTGGGGGTGTTTTACAGATAAATCCCGGGCCGTCAAGATTTACGGCAGTCATCAGCTATGAAGGTTCATCCCTCGATCCCCTTGAGATTTTCATCAAAAGCAAAATGACGGATGTCGGGGGTGCTGTAAAAAACCATTCAGGGAAAATCCTTGCGAGTTTCAGGGAAATACCGGTAGTCAGCATTGAAAGAGCACGGCAACTGCACGACGCCCTAAAGGAGAAAGGCATTGGCGGGGTCCTGCTTATAGGGAATCCGAACCAGCCTTTGCTTGAGATGCCTATCGGGCTTGACAAGGCGGGTATGATCATAGTCGGAGGGCTTAATCCGATCGCCGCCCTTGAAGAAGCGGGGATCCCCGCAATATCAAAGGCGATGTCGACTCTATATCCTTTTTCCGATCTTGTAAAGTTTAAGGAAATTCTGTAAATAGTAATCTCATCGTCCGCCTTTACTAAGGAGTTTATTAGAAAAGCCACACACCCTCACCCTTGCCCTCTCCCCTCAAGGGAGAGGGTACTTAAGAATCGCCCCTCCCTTGAGGGGAGGGGATAAAGGGGAGGGTGTTTAAATGTGGCTTTACTTATGATCGTATTAGTAAGTTGAGAACATCTTTTGAAACGTTAAGATAATGATTTCGTAAGTTAACCCTTATTTACAAATTTTTGGCATTATTTTCGCTTACCGAGTTGCCTGATGCGACCCCGACACCTCTTTATTAACCCAAAAACCGCAGATGTCCAAAATAAATATTTTCCATTGCTCACTATACAGTTTTTGAAGTAAAATCTCTTCATGGCACATCATGGGGAGATGTGAGTTGTCAAAAAAACTTTCGGTTGAACGATATATGAGGCAGAATTACGGGCTGATAGGCGATAAAAAATTGACAGAGCTCTGCTAAGGAGGCGGTATAGATTTGGAAACTAACATTGCTGTTTTCAGAGGCAAAGAAATCAGGAAGACGATTCATAAAAATGAATAGTGGTTTTCTATTGTAGACGTTATTGAAGCACTGACAGGAAGCGAAAGACCGAGGAAGTATTGGAGCGATTTAAAGAACAAGCTATCTGAGGAGGGCTATAGTGAGTTGTCCGAAAAAATCGGACAACTGAAATTGCAATCGACTACCCCGGATTTACGGACAGAGCGGACCCATTGGAACATATAGGGTTTGGTACGGCGAAACCGGTTGACAAGATCCACGATATATGGCATAGTAGCTACAAATGTAGCTACATGGAGGCATGCAATGAAATTCGCTAATGTTAGGGAACTCAAGAACAAGACATCCGAGATATTGAGAAATGCCGAGAAAGAGGCTGTGATTATCACCTCAAACGGCAAGCCGCGGGCAATTGTCACTGCGATCTCGGAGGAGGACTTTGAAGACTATCTCCTCGAAAAGAGCGCCAGTCTTCAGGACATGCTCGCGGAAGCACAAGCAGAGTACCGGAGCAAGGGCGGCGTGACATTGGAAGATTACCTGTCTAAAAGGGAAAAAAAACGTGGATAAGTTTCAGATCGTCCTTTCACCCCCTGCGATTAAAGACCTTGACGGCTTCAGCGACGGTGTTTGCGGAAAGATTGTTCGAGCATTACAGGCACTCAGGGACAACCCTTTTCCCAGAGGAAAAGCAATCAAAAAAATCAAAGGGACGAATTCAGATTATTACAGGCTTAGGTTGGACAAGTACCGGGTGTTCTATATGATTGAAGGCAATCGCGCCGTAGTTTTGCGAATTCTTAACAAAAAAGATGTTGAACGGTTTATCAGGAATCTGAACTGAAAAATACAAGCGGATGAAGAAAATCTCAATACCAAATGATATCCTCGAGAGGAGCATTTGGAGGGTCCCGCTGAGCTCGCCTTATCGGGGTTCGGCCGCGAATAATGTTTCATGGAATACATAGTTCACCGCTAAGAGAGATTTTCGGCATATGACGAATAACAATGAATATGATTTAAACCAAACACTTGTGATGGTCTGGGGCAGATTTTATCATCCTTCCTGAAGTAGACAAGTTTCATCATGATTAGATTAAACATATTATGACTGCAAATAAACAGAGGTAAATCATTTTTCTGATATACTAAAAGAATGGAATTATTCCCTTTTAAGGGCTACCACAGGCGGTTACAATAAAAAATGAAATACTACTATAGGATTACAAAGTCTGAAAATTTAAAGCTCGATCAATTACAGGTGGTACTGCCCGGAAATTTCTCAGTGCAAAAAGATGAAAATGGAGTATCTATGATTGTCGAAAAAGCAGGTAGAGAAAATGAAGAGAAAATTTTTCATGAGGTTCAGCAGGAATGCGACAGGATCTATTTTTTGACCGGTGAATTATTTAATCCAGTTCTTTACAGAATAGAAGAACCTGATAAATCGGGAACTGGATGTGCGGTGATACAACAAGGTAAGGCACGCATTGTTGCATCTTTACCTTCAAATGTAGCCAAACAAATATGGGAAAAGCGTTTTGCAAAGCAACTCAGATTCTATTATATTGCAGATATAGCAGGACCAAAAGATCAAAAGATTAATTCTTATTTTAAAGTGATTGAGGCGTCTTATCCTGAAACAAACAAAAATAAGTACTATCCTGAATATACAGAGTCTCAAGCCAATGCTGGCATTCCCCCTGATCCCAGAACTGAAGCAAAACTCCTTAGAGACTTCACAACTCATGGGAAGGAAGACGTGAACAGAACACAGCTCAAGAACTACTGTAAATACTTAAAAATCGAAGAGGAATTCTTTGATCCTACGAATAACGAGCACATACGTATTGCTAAATCCAAATGTAACTTTATGAGAAATGAGGCAAGAAAGATCATAGATGAATTTATAACGAAAAAACCAAGCATATAATGCGGGGTATAGAAGGTGGAAGCCATGTCAAAGTTTGATTCTTATCCTTACCATCCTTTTTTTATCAGTCAGGAGCACGTTGATAACTGTCTATCTCTTTCAACGGGAAATTAACAGGTCTTGAATGGACTTGTTTCCGCGTAATAGTAGGTGCATGCCGCATCCCTCTCAGATCGTAGAGCATGCTAATTTTCTGAGGAAACAAGCGGAATAATCTGATAAAGTAAAAACGTGGACTACTGTGAGAACATCACGCCGATAGATTTTCTTCAAGTTCTTTTAATGTGTCCCCCTGAGGCATGTAATCGGCAGACAAGCGTGGAAAACCCCAATATGGATGATTGCTACAAGGTTCAGCTTTGCGCCCAGGCAATCTGTCTTGAGGAGATGATGAACGGTGAGATCAAGAACGGTTCGCTTTTTTACGGACAAACGCGGCGCAGGGAAGATGTTGTTTTCGATGAGAGATTACGGCTGGTGTTCCCCACACACGTGGGGATGAACTGGCAGCGATAAGACAGCGAAGATTAATTTTGACGGACTCGTAAAAAGGCAGGGGAATTCTCATTGCGAGGAATGGAGTGCCGAAGCAATCTTTTCTTTTCAATAAGTTATAACAACGAGATTGCCGCGCTTCGCTCGCAATGACAATTATTACGAATCAATTAAGATTGTTATGAATTTCCGTTTGCTTTTTTTACCTCTAATTTTTTATGCTAAATTATTACACTTTTGGAGGTATCAAAAAATGATTATCACGGAAAAAGCTGCCGAGAGGGCAAAGGAAATACTGGCCGATGAAGGAAAGGCTGCCTGGGGCATCAGGATATTTATCGCCGGTGAAAGCTGTTGCGGGCCTTCTTACGGCATGAATCTGCAGGAAGAAAAAATGCCGGACGATGAAGTCATAGAGAAGGACGGCATAAAGGTTTATTTGGACAAAGAGGCATCGACGAGCCTTGCCGGAAGAGGACTTGATTATTATGTGGGCGAAGACGGCGAAGGGTTTATGTTCACAGGCGGCCCATCTTCTTCTTGTGAGCCCGGCGGATGCTGCGGTTCCAGCGGCGGTTCCTGCGGACATTAACACAAACGGAGAGCAATGTTTCCTATTCACAGACCAAGAAGATTAAGGAAAAACGAAACAATCAGGAGAATGGTGAGGGAGACCTCCCTTTCTCCCGATAATTTTATCTATCCTTTGTTCGTCACTTTTGGCAAAGGCATCCGGAAAGAGATTTCTTCAATGCCTGGATGTTTTCAGGAGTCCGTCGACAAGGTTGTCAAACATGCAAAGGAAGTCTTCTCCCTCGGTATCCCTTCCGTGCTACTCTTCGGAATCCCCGAACATAAAGACGAAACTGGAACAGGCGCATATGATGAAAACGGCGTCGTGCAAAAGGCAATAAAGGCGATTAAAAATTCGGTACCGGAATTATATGTAATTACGGACGTCTGCATGTGCGAATACACAAGCCACGGCCATTGCGGGATCATAAAAGACGGGGATGTTGAAAATGATTTGACCCTTGAACTTCTCGCAAAAGAGGCGATTTCCCATGCAAAGGCCGGCGCCGATATGGTTGCGCCTTCGGACATGATGGACGGAAGGGTGGAAGCAATACGGGATGCTCTTGATGGGAAAGGTTTTTCAGACTTGCCCATAATGTCCTATGCCGCAAAGTATGCGTCAGCGTTCTATGGGCCCTTCAGAGAAGCCGCGGAATCAACCCCGCAATTTGGCGACAGGCGTTCATACCAGATGGACCCCTCTAACAGGAGGGAGGCATTGAAGGAAATCGCCCTTGATATTGATGAAGGCGCGGATATTATCATGGTCAAACCTGCCCTTGCGTATCTCGACATTATTTCCGATGCAAAAGATTCTTTTGATATACCCGTCGCCGCTTATAATGTCAGCGGTGAATATTCATTGGTAAAGGCGGCGGGCAGACTCGGCTGGATAGATGAAAAACGTGTGATGATGGAAATCCTTACTTCAATCAAACGGGCAGGCGCCGACCTTATCCTCACCTATTTCGCAAAAGAAGCGGCAAAGATTCTGAATTCATAACGATAGTCTTTCTTACGCAATTTGCGTCCTGCGTAAAACACCTCACTGCTTTTCCCGCAAAAATGCTATTGACAAAGTAATGGGCATATGCTCATAATATTGTTATGGCGAGACCAAAGAAATGCAGATGTGTTACCTGTAGACCGGGGGCCGTATATTTTAAGCCCAGGGCTATCCCGATGACGGAACTTGAAGAGGTAGCTCTTAGTATGGATGAAATTGAAGCAATCAGCCTTGCCGATCATGAAGGTCTTTACCATGAAGATGCAGCACTGCGGATGAAGATCTCAAGGCAGACATTTGGCAGGATACTGAATGAAGCGCATAAAAAGGTCGCCGAATGCCTTATAAAAGGCAAGGCACTCAGAATAGAAAGCACAAATAAGGAGGAGTAATCATGAAAGTATGTTTTCCAGTTGAAAAAGCGGATGGAATGGAGAGTCAGGTCTACGGGCATTTTGGCTCTGCACCGGTATTCATTGTTGTGGAGACCGATAACAGTGCAGTCAGGACAATTTCCAATAAGGATCAGCATCATGAACATGGCGCTTGTAACCCGCTGAAGGCATTGAATAATGAAAAAGTAGATGCGATAGTGGTCGGCGGAATAGGCATGGGTGCCCTTACCAAGCTGAACCAGTTGGGCATAAAGGTTTTTCAGGCCAAGGCATCCACGATCAGGGAGAATATGGATTTAATGAAATCCGAGCAGCTCTCAAAGTTTACACCCCGGCAATGTTGCTCAGGGCATTCGCAAATAGGCGGGTGCAGCCATTAGAGAAAAATATAGATATTTTTGACCCCGATGCCGGTCATCGAGGAATTCTTTTAATGGGAACAAGGAGGATGTTATGGCAAAGAAAAGGATTGCAATATTAGCGTGCAAGAATATTAAGGGTATCAGTTGTGTGGCAGGCTGTCTGAAATGTTTTAAGGGAATAGCCGAGAAGGCAGGGGAGTATGAACGCTGGAAAGATTACGATGTGGAAGTTATCGCTATGGATGACTGCGGCGGTTGCCCCGGAGTGCTAATGCCAAAGGTCGCACTGATGATGGATATGGGTAAATTATATGAAAGGGATTTTGACGCAATTCATCTGGGGACCTGCATAATGAAGGCTGTCCAGACCGCAAAATGTCCGATCGATATTGAAGATATTAAAAAGAAGATCGAGGGAAAATTCAATAAAGAGGTAATTTTTGGAACACACCCTTACTAAATAGAGTCTGTGTATAAACTGCGATTCCGATAAAATTCGTCATTCTCGCGAAGGCGGGAATCCAGTCTTTTCAATCCCAAAAGTTTTCGGGATTGGATTGTCCGGTCAAGTTTACCCGCCTTCGGCGGTGCCAGAGGCGACCAGGGCCGGAGGATGACAAAATACGACTTTATAGACACTAAATATAGTCGGTCTATAAACTGTTATCCACCCTCACCCTTGCCCTCTCCCCTCAAGGGAGAGGGTTATAAATACCCCCCTCCCTTGAGGGGAGGGGTTGGGGAGGGTGTTCAAATATTGAGTTTATGGACCGATCTAAATAAAGTGATAGTCAATTATTGGCGGTCTCTGAATAAGGAATAATTCATGGCTGAAATTGAGAGTTGGGATTGGTGGACGGAAGAAAAATGTATTTCTGATGTTGCCGGCTGGAAAAATAGATTCCCGGTTGTGCAGGAGTTTGCGGTCAGTAATGACGGAGAAAAGATAGCCGCCGTCGTCGAGATTGAAAATAAAAAGGCCGTCCCCTGTATAAATGGTAAAATTTGGGAAAACACCTATGAAAAGGTATGGCCTCTCAGATTCTCTCCTGACGGCCGTCTGGTATGCGCTGCATTGCAGAACTATGAATGGACTCTCATTGTCGATCAAACGCCATGGGAAGAAACATATGATTTTGTGTGGAATCTGACTTTCAGTTCTGACGGTAAATACATCGCAGTGAATATAAAGAAAGATAATGAATTCGGGATATCATTAAACGGCAGGGACTGGGAGAACAAGTTTTTTGAAGCACGAGATGTGATCATGAGTCCTGACGGCAGGAGAACTGCATCCCGTGTCAAAACAAAACGGGTTGCCTCCCTGGATATTGCCGGCTATGCCGACAAGGTACTTACCGTTGCTGTAGACGGCAAGCCCTGGGACACAAAGTTCCTGAGTATTTGGGGTATTACCTTCAGCCCGGACGGCGGCAGTGCGGCAGCAGGCGTGAAGCTGAAGCCTATGGAATTTACCATTGCAGTAGACGGAGTCTTATGGCAGGAGACATTTCTCTGTGTATGGGAGCCTGTCTTTAAAATGCAGACCGGCGAAGTCGTTGCGCCGGTCAAAACCGGCAGAGGCTGGACACTGGCTCTCAACGGGACCCCGATATGGGACAGATATTTCAGCCAGGTATGGGGGCAGAGATATAGCCCTGATGGCGCAAAGATAGCAGCCGTCGTTGCTCCCGAATTTGGCAGATGGACTATAATGGTTGACGGTTCTCCCTGGCAAAAAACATTCGGTGATGCGGTTTTCTTCCCAATATTCAGTCCTGACGGCAACAGGGTTGCCGCAATCGTAAAAGATAACGACAGGTACACAATTGCCGTGGATGGAAAGACATGGGATACGGATTTTGATATGCTTTGGGACCCGATATTCAGCCTTGACAGCAGCATTATATCGGCGAAAGCGGAACTCAACGGCAGATATATGATTGTAGTTGACGGGAGAATCGGGAAGCATTCCTTTGATGAACTCTGGGACCCGGTTTTTAGTCCTGATGGAACAAAGCTCCTGGTTAGATGTATAGAGGGTGGGAAGTATTACAGAAGAATAGTGCCGGTAAACGAGATTTGATTATGTATGATTTCCTGACAAGTTTAGAACTCTATGACTTTTTAAAAGGCCCTATGGTATGGGTTTCGTTCATTATTTTTGCCGGGGGCAGTATCTACCGGATAAGCTCTCTGCTGTCAAAGGCAAAGAAGGTCAAAGTTATCAGCACGTATATGAGCCTTAAATACAGTCTGCGATCGATCTTTCACTGGACGGTCCCTTTTGCCAGTACGAACATGAGAAAACATCCGTGGTTTACTCTGGTAGCCTTTCTTTTCCATGGCTGTTTAATCGTTGCCCCGCTGGTACTTCTTGCACACAATAAACTCTGGTATAATTCATGGCAGATAAGGTTATGGTCTGTTTCTGAAAGGGTAGCCGATATAATGACCCTGACCGTTATCGTTTGTGTCGTTATTTTCATGATACGGAGACTTGTTACTCCCGAGGTGCGGTTTGTTACCTTTGCATCGGATTTTGTTATACTCGCAATCGCTGCCGCGCCGTTCGTCTCCGGTTTCCTGGCATATCATCAATTGTTTTTTGACTACAAGCTTATGGTGGCCCTCCATATTTTTTCAGGGGAAATTATGTTGGCGGCAATCCCGTTCACGAGATTAAGCCATATGCTATTTTTCTGGTTGACCAGGGCATATACGGGTTCCGACTTTGGAGCTGTCCGCCATTCAAGGGATTATTAGATGAAAAGACAGGTTACAGGGGATGATGAATGATTAAAATTCAGAGGAAAAAGGTTGCTGATCCCGGCTTTGAAGAGAACGCAAAAAAACTCACCCCTGAGAAAATTGAAAAGGTCATACAATGGGTCCTTGAAAAAGAAGCGGACGTAAGATTGAAGACCTTTGTCGAGACCTGCATCCACTGTGGTCTTTGTTCGGAAGCCTGCCATTATTTCCTTTCCTACAGGAGGGACCCGAGCTATGCTCCTGTGGCAAAGATCAGGCAGACGCTATGGGACATGCTGAAAAGAAAAGGGAAGGTTGATGCGGAAGACGTAAAAATGTACGCCCGCATAGCCTATGCCGAATGCAATATCTGCAGGCGTTGCAGCATGTACTGTCCCTTTGGCATAGATATAGCTTATATGCTTAACATTGTCCGCCGCATATGCGGTCTTCTTGGCGTTGTGCCGCAGTATTTGCAGGACCAGGCGAACAGTCACATGTATACATACACACAATCGTGGCTTGCACAGGATGATTGGGTGGATACGGTCCAGTTTATTGAGGACGAACTCAGGATGGAGATTAAAAACGCCCGTATCCCGCTTGACAAAGTCGGTGCCGAGGTTATGTATTCTCCGCATAGCCTTGAGGCGAAGTTCAAGATAAACCTTTTGTCCAATATCGCTTATATTCTTAACGTAGCCGGCGTTGATTGGACCATGCCTTCTTTTGATGGCTGGGACAGCACGAATCAGGCGATGCATGTCGGGGACAATGAAACGATGGGTATGGTCGAAAGAATGCACTTTGAAGCTGCAATGAAGCTCAAGGTTAAGAAGATCATGACGAGTGAATGCGGCCATTCATTCAGAGCAGCGGTATATGACGGCTCCCGGTGGTTAGGCTGGAAACAGCCGCCTGTACCTTATTTCCAGCCCACCCAGTTTTTTTATGAGCTCATCAGAGACGGGAAGATCAAAATTGCAAAAAAGATAAAGGAGCCTGTGACGGTCCAGGACCCGTGCAGTATCGTCAGGAACCGGGGTCTTGGCGGGATGCTGCGATCTATTGTAAATGCGACATGTGAGGACTTTAGGGACGTCAACCCAAGACTTGAGCATAATTATTGCTGCTGCGCCGGTTCGGGAGTTATCAACTACGGCCCGCTATGGAAGTTCATAAGAATGGAAGGCGGACGAACAAAGATCAACCAGTTGAAAGCTACCGGCGCGAAGATTGTTATTACCCCCTGTCACAGTTGTCACAAAACAATTGAAGATATGATCCATTACTATAAACTCGATATGCGCGTTATGTTTATCAGTGAAATACTGGTGCAAAACATGTATGTGCCGGAAGAGATGAGGGTTATAAAGACAAAGGATGAAGGATGAAAAAAACCTTTATTGATGATGGTAAAAAACAAAGGTTGAAGGCTGGGGGATGAAAAAAAGACTGCTCATCATATTGTCGGCGATGACCGTCATCGTGTTGTTATTTCTGGCAAGTGTTTATTCCGGTGAGGGTAATAAGCCATCCAACAATAAGATGTCCGAAAAACTTGTGATCGCTCATACGGAGATATTCGGCACATTGGAGCGTCCGCAGGTTGTATTCGACCATGGACTTCATGCAGCAGCCTTTAAAAAAGACGGCTGTGAAAAATGTCATACTCTTACACCGGAAGGAAATTACATCTTTGATTTCCCCTTCAGCGCGGCAAACAGGACTGCAAAAGAAATAGAGGATTTATATCATGAAAAATGCATCAACTGCCACAAAAAGCTAATCAGGAAAAAAAACAAAGCGCTTCCCGTCCGCTGCGGTGATTGTCATGTGAAGAGATTTGAAGCTTTAACCATAAAATATCCGGTGTTTGAGTTCGACTTTGCCTATCATGACAAGCATGTCAAAACACTGAAAGAGAAGAAAGGCAAGGATGATTGCGGTGCGTGTCATCACACCTATGATCCATTAGAAGAAGATGAATCATTGCGACTGATATATGAGCAGGGCGCCGAGGAATCCTGTTATTACTGCCATGATCTCGGAAAGAAAAGGGGACCTGAATTATCAGCTATAACGCAGGCAGCGGCCAAAAAAGGACTTTCCATGAAGAAGGTTTCACACAGGCAATGCGTCAATTGTCACCTGAGTTATATTAAAGCGGGTGATAAAGCGGGACCTGTCGATTGTATGAAATGCCACACCGGCAAATATAAAACGGTCCGGGAACTTGCAGAGACCCCCAGACCCGAGCGGGAGCAGCCGAAAAGGCCTTTTATTAGTATCGAAGACGCTAAAATGAAAGGCGTTTCCTTTGACCATGCATTCCACGAAAAAAATACAAAGACCTGCCGGTCCTGTCATCATGAAACATTGCAGGCATGCAAGAAATGCCACGGCATGGTCGGGTCCTCTGAAGGGAAATGGATCAGTCTGACCAATGCTTATCATGACGCATCTTCAGACGGCAGTTGTGCCGGATGCCATAAGAAAAGCAAGGCCGGCAAAAAGTGCGCCGGATGCCATCATAATCTGCCTGATATGGATATACAGTCAAAAGGGCCGAAAAAGGAAACCTGTACCGTCTGCCACAGCGGCAGGAAGGAAGGCCTGATAACAGGCAAACGGATTTCAGTCACATCGCTTGACCCCAAGAAGGTCCCTGAAGAGGTAACGATCAAAATTCTTGAAAAGCAATATGGACCTTCTAAATTCCCTCATATAAAAATTATCAGGAAGCTGGCGGAAGTCTCGAATGACTCGAAGCTGGCGGCTTCTTTTCATCGCACCATGCAGACAACATGCAGAGGATGCCATCATCAGAGCGCGGTCGAAGCTGAGGCTAAGGATAACAAACCACCTTATTGCAGAAACTGTCATTCAATTGTATTCGATGCAAAAAATCCGAATAGGCCGAGGCTCCTTGCCGCTTATCACCGTCAATGCCTGACCTGTCATGAAAAAATGGATATCAAAGAAAAAGGATGTGCGGATTGCCATAAAGAAAAGGTCCTGCAGCCGAAAGACCTTTTGACGGATACGGACAATATCCAGACTATTTCCCAAAGGGGTGTTTAGATGTATATTTTTGATCAGATATTGAGCGCAAAAGGCTATGAATATATGATAGCCGTTCTGTTTCTATTTATTTTTATTATTTTCTACAAGTTCCTAAGTACTGACAGGATTGACGGAGACGAATAAAATGGAGTATTTCGGATGGGAATGAACAGGAGAGAATTTCTTAAAAGAACTGCGACAATAGCGGGGACCGCAGTCCTCGGGAGCAGTGCGCATACATCTGCGGACCAGGGTCCCGTCCCGGAGTCCGACCGATATGCAGTGCTCGTTGACACGACAGTCTGCATCGGCTGCAGAAAGTGCGAATGGGCGTGCAATGAGTGGAATAAAAATCCGAACCAACCGGTCAAAGCATTCGAGGATAAGACCGTTTTTAACGCTATAAGGAGGACACACGCTCAGACCTTTACTGTAGTCAACCGCTTTATCAATCCTAAAGACTCAAAACCCATATACGTAAAAAAGCAATGCATGCATTGTGAAGAACCGGGCTGCAAGGCTGCGTGTTTTGTCGATGCCTTCAAAAAGACGGAAAAGGGGGCGGTTATCTATAACGCAGGCGTCTGCGTCGGATGCCGGTATTGTATGGTCGCCTGTCCCTTCGATATACCGGCATATGAATATTATGAACCGCTCAATCCCCGCATTACAAAATGCACCTTTTGCTTTGACAGGACCGGCAAGGAAGGCGGCGTTCCGGCGTGCGTGAAGATCTGCCCTACCGAGACCCTACGCTTCGGCAAAAGAAAGGACCTGATCAATCTTGCACATGAGAGGATACGCAACAACCCCGACAAATATACCGACCATGTCTACGGGGAGCATGAGGTCGGCGGGACGAGCTGGTTGTATCTCTCGGCAATACCTTTTGATCTGATAGGCTTCAAAACGGATATCGGGCAAAAGCCTATACCGGAAAGAAGCAAGGGTTTCCTCTTCATAACAAAGGTTTTCGAGGTGGTAGCTGCATGGCCGCTCGTGTTTGCGGCTTTTCATGCAATATCAAAAATACGGAAAAAGCAGAGCTCTCAGGACGCTAATTCAACGAAGGAAGGCAAGCATGAACAGAAAACCTGATTCCACCTCCTGGGTTCAAAATAAGATATTACTCGGCATGACTTTCCCGGAATATATAAAATCGAATTTTACTATTTCTAATGCGATTGCAGCGCTTATTTTAATCGTTTCAATTCCTGTAATGATATACAGATTCATATACGGACTCGGTCCGTCTACAAACCTTTCCGATACGAATCCATGGGGTATCTGGATAGGTATCGATGTGCTTTGCGGCATCGCCCTTGCCGCAGGCGGCCTTGTTATCGGCACTGCATACCACCTTTTCGGTATGAAGCAATACCGGCATTTTGTGAAGCCCGCAATCCTTACCAGCCTTCTCGGATACCTCTTTTCCGTATTCGGCCTTCTTTTTGATCTCGGACGGTATTACCGGCTTCCGTATCCCATGGTCGTGTCGTTCGGTTTTTCCTCCATCATGTTTTTGATCGCCTGGCATTTTGCGCTCTACATCATGATACTTTTTACCGAATGGAGCCCGGCCCTTTTTGAGTGGCTGAACCTGAAAAAGTTCCGTGATTTTTTCCATAAACTTGCAATCTGGGCAACGGTATTCGGCGTCGTCATAGCAGGAGGTCACCAGTCCGCTCTGGGCGCATTGTTCCTTGTAGCGCCCGGAAAACTGCATCCCCTTTGGTATTCAGAACTCCTGCCCCTCTATTTTCTGCTCTCCGCGATTATTGCCGGACTCACCATGGTTATCTTTGAAAGCAGCCTTACGCACAAGGCATTTAAAAGGCAGCTTGAACATCTCAATCCCGCCGAATTCGACAGGCTTACTTTAGGGCTTGCAAAGGCTGCTTCGGCTGCCCTGTTCACGTATTTTTTCCTTAAACTCTTCGGACTGGCCCACTCCAATAACTGGAAGTACCTTTTCACCCCTTATGGATACTGGTTCCTTTTCGAGATTCTCGGCCTGGTTTTTCTCCCGGCCTTCCTGTTTGCATACAGCGTCCGGTATAAAAAAATAACTATGGCCCGATGGACGGCCTTCATTGTGGTAATCGGTATCGTATTGAACCGTATCAACACCTCGGTCATTGCATTTAACTGGAACGCTCCGGAACGGTATTATCCACACTGGATGGAAGTAGTCATAACGGTAGGCATTATCACCATGGAGGTCATTGCATTCCGGTGGATCGTCAACCGCATGGCCATCCTCTATGACCATCCGGATTATGACCCTTCTCATTAGTATGCCTGTCCTCAATTAAAACGATCCGCATCGGACGATTTGCGCGACTTTCTTAATACCGATTATTCATAAAATCGGAAACAGCAACCGAGGATAGAGTATTTGAGCGGTTTTTTTTGCCGATAGTCAAATACGGAATATAAAAATAGAGAGGCAAAAGCCTCGGAGGGAGGAACGCCCGAGAATGAGCTCAAATACTCTATCCTCGGTTTACTCGGAAAAATTCACAAATAATCCGGGTTAAAAGTTCTGGATTCCTTATGATTAGTTTATTACAATACAAAAAAGCTCTTCGGGAGGACTGCATGAGAAAATATCTCGTCATTATAATAGTTATTCTTATTTTCGGAGTTCCATATATTGCCGTGGCAGGTGACTATGACTCCGGAGTTAAAGCAACGCTCATTTTGAAGACAACCACAACGACCGGCAATTACCCTGCGAAATACCTGAATACTCAAGGGCCTGAAATAACCGCCATGAAAGTGGAAATCAAGCCCGGCGCTGAAACAGGGTGGCACAGCCATCCTGTTCCCCTTTACGCCTATGTTTTGGAAGGGAACCTGACTGTGGAGGTAAAAGGAGGAAACACCTACCATTTCACTGCCGGCGACGCTATTGTAGAAGTCGTTAATATCCCTCATAACGGAAAGAACCTCGGCATGACGCCGGTAGTGCTTATTGCCTTTTACACAGGTGAAAGAGGGACACCCAACACGGTTATGACGCCTGCCGATCAGTAGGCGACAATGTTAAAACATCGTATAGAATATAGGATGCAGAGAAGAATAAGATGGTTTTTGGGCTAATACCTCATTCCTGTACTCCACATTAAGGTTGGGATACGGCTTGATTCTCAGGCAATTATTGCAGACGCCAATTGCACGAAAGCCTGCCTGTATATTTCAATAGTTCTACTCCGATGTATTACTACCGAAATCCTTACTCTTTGCACTTACAAACAATTTACATTATTTAATTAAATTGCTTTATTCATAACAAAATGTTAAAAATAATCATGTACTATTTTTCTGATACTGCGAAAAGATCTTTTATAGTATTTGTGCTTTTTGCCTATATCCTTATCCCCTTAGCGGACAGTATAGCCTGTAGTGGCTGTACAGAAGGTTGTTCATTGCAGGGGAAACAGATAAGCTATGTGGATATTTCCAGTACGGATAATCCGGGTATAACTGTAAGCACTGCTGACACGCAGGGGAATTCGTCTGATTATAACCAGGATAGTAAAAGCACTTGTCCTCTCTGTTATAACGCCGTCAACGTATTTACCTATAACCATGTAATCTTACTTGAGAGTACCGTATTCTCGATCATTTTAACAGATTGCGGTTAGCCAGGTACATTTTGATTTTTGAGTGTTCGATAGAGAGATCGATCCACTTTTCAACGAGAGCTTTGAATCTTTTGTAAGTATCGACCTGTTTTTTCAGATCATCAACATGGGGAGCCCTGACATACTCGGTTTTGCTTTTCATCTTATGGGTATAGCTAAGCTGATAGAACTCCCATTTCTTTTCTTTCGCATTGCGGTACTGTTTGGTCAGCGACCCTGGCCGCATCTCTCCGATATCCAGCAGTTCCTGCTTAATCTTTTCAATCTGCTTTTCGATTCTCAAAAGACTTTTGTCTGTCATATTCCTCTGCATTAATTTTACCAGAACTGACTTCTTGTGGGTGTATTTTATTGCTATTATAGCAACATCTTATTTCCCTAAGAGGTTTGTCATGGTTCTTTGGCGTCACTGGCTGTCTGTTGTCGAGCAATTAAGGTCTGCCTGTTCCCGGATGCGGACGTTTCTGTGGTTGTCTGTTTGTCTTGCCGGTATGTGCATACGACCGGATATCTTCGGCGTCACCAGTATCGTCAGAGCCTTTGGCCTTAAAGAAGCTTTTTATGACAGACTCCTTGATTTCTTCCACTCCCCGGCCCTGAACCTCGGGGCACTCCTGTCAGGCGGTTGCGATTCTGGTCGGAGCTCTGCAGAGTGTCTTTGCCGTCCCTGTTGCCAGCCGTATCCATGAGGGGCTTGTCTTTTCCAACAGGGATACGGCGACTCTTCTGGATAAGATGCTTTCTCTGGTCGACTCTCTCGGTCTTCCCTCGTTTTATTTTATCGCTGACGCGTATTATTGCGCTCGGAAGGTTATGGCTCCTCTGCTTAAGAAGGGTAATCACCTTGTCTCTCTGGTGAGAATGAATGCCGTTGCCTATATGCCCGCTGATGTTCCCTCAGGCAAAAGAAAGAAGGGTCGCCCCCCACTATATGGTGAAAAGGTTAAGCTCAGAACTCTATTGGACAACCCCAACGCTATGCAGGTGGCTCAAAGCCCTGTATATGGCGAAACAAATGTGCTTGCGTATCACCGGTTTATTCAGGTCGGGCTTATTGCTCAGGGGCTCCTTCAGTATCTTTCCATTAGCTTTCCCGATCTCGTTTGGGCTAAGTTCGGCTCCTGGCTCCGTACTATCCGCCCCGGTATTCCCCCTTCGGAGTACGTTACTTCTCTTGCCCTCAGAAATTCCTTCCCCGATTTTCTGTCAGGTTTACCTTCTGAGGCTGCTTTCGCGAAATTCCTCATCGATAGAATCGATTTCCGTAAAAATAACCCCTTTAGGTTGGCCGCTTAGTTGCTTTTGAAACATTGAATACGGTACTCTCAAGTAATCTTATTTTCTGCACTTTATTCAGTCATACAACCAATATCTGAAGTTTCACCGGAACCTTCTTTTCTTATCAATAAACCCCCTCGGGCTTAGTTCTCATCATTACAACCCCGGTCGCAATGAATCAGCATTCTGTCGGATAGTATTATCCGAAAATACATTTTAAGGGAATTGTGAAATGGAACAAGAAAAAAACAGGACATTTGTCGGAGAAATATGGGATATTTTTTCCTCAGTTAGGTTTGCAATAGTTATTTTCGCTTTAATTGCCTCTACATCAATAATAGGGACCATTCTGGATCAGAAGGCCGAACCCGCAAAGAATCTTCAAATATTAATTAGAGTCTGTGTATAAACTCCCGGTTTGTCATCCTCCGGCTTGACCGGGGGATCTATAACCCGTTGAAAAGACTGGATTCCCCGATCGAGTCGGAGAATGACGGATTGCTTGAATCGTGGTTTATACACAGACACTAATTATTCATTTATGAATTGACTTGACAGAATATCTCTTATTTGAATAAAGTAAATTAGTAAAGGGGAGTAGCTGGATCAGTGGATATCGTCAGCACGTCTGCCAGAGGCAGGCCGGTACCACGGGTTAGATAAAACTAACAAGCAAGACCTTTATCGTAGAAAAATTTCTGCGGTAAAAGTCTTTTTTTATGGAAAAAGGAGGTAAAAAATGAACGGATTGAGAACAATGGCTTTAATGGTAACATTAACCCTGTTGCTGGTTTTTGTTGGAGCAGCCTTAGGGGGCAAGAATGGCATGACAATAGCCCTCATCGTTGCTTTCGGCATGAACTTCATCACCTATTGGTTTAGCGACAAAATCGTTTTAAAAATGTACCGTGCACAACAGGTAAGCGAAGCTGAAGCCCCAGAGCTGTTTGGAACAGTCAGGAGACTTGCACAAAAGGCAGAGCTTCCCATGCCAAAAGTCTACATCATGGAAAAGGATCAGCCCAATGCCTTTGCCACAGGAAGAAATCCTAAGCATGGTGCGGTTGCTGTAACAACCGGCATCATGAAGATTCTTTCAAGAGAAGAACTTGAAGGTGTTATTGCACATGAACTTGCACATATAAAGCATAGGGATATTCTTGTTGGAACCGTTGCGGCAACGATAGCAGGCGCCATAAGCTATCTCGCACAGATGGCACAGTGGGCTATGATATTTGGCGGGAGAAGTGACAATGAGGGAAAAGGGAGCAATCCCATAGCAGCGCTGGTGATGATGATAGTCGGCCCTATTGCAGCTATGGTGGTGCAGATGGCAATATCACGTTCGAGGGAATATGGTGCAGATGCAGGTGGAGCGAGAATTGCAGGCAATCCATTATACCTTGCAAATGCACTGAAAAAACTCCATATGGCCTCGCAAAAAATACCGATGAATGCCAATCCGGCGACAGCACATATGTTTATAGTCAGCCCGCTTTCCGGCGGCGGTATTTTAAAACTCTTCAGCACCCATCCGCCTATTGAGGAAAGGGTCGCAAGACTTGAAGCTATGAGGTTAGGATAATACTAAGAAGGCTACATTAAATTAAAAGGAGGAAGCATAATGGATGAGCAAGATATCTACAGGGCAAAAGAGGCAACAAGGGTAGCAATGCAGTTTGCAATGAAGAAAGGCCCTTTGAGGTTAGTACTAATTATTGGAGCAATTCTGGTGTTTTTCCTGTTTTTAAGTCCATGGGTTCAGATTGGGGCGGGTGAAAGAGGTATTGTCCTTAATTTTGGCGCTGTTCAGAAGAATGTGCTTGGAGAAGGACTGCATTTCAGGATACCTATAATGCAGAAGGTTGCCCGGATGGATGTCAAGGTGCAGAAGGCAACGACTGATGCAGCAGCTGCATCATCCAACCTTCAGGATGTAAGCTCTACTGTTGCGATTAACTATCACATAGTTCCTGATAAGGCAAATATTGTCTATCAGACCATCGGCATAGACTTTAAAGAGCGAATCATAGACCCTGCAGTGCAGGAGGTGGTAAAGGCTGTGTCAGCCAGGTATTCAGCAGAAGAGCTTATCACAAAGAGGTCAGCGGTAAGCGATGCAATGAAAGCAACCCTTACTGAAAGGCTCATGGCGCACAACATAGCGGTTGATGCATTCTCTATCGTCGGTTTCAGCTTCTCCAAGATATTTATGGAAGCCATTGAGTCAAAGCAGACAGCAGAACAGCTTGCACTGAAGGCAAATAGGGACCTGGAGAGGATAAAGATAGAGGCAGAACAGAAGATTACAGCAGCAAAGGCAGAGGCAGAGTCCCTGAGGCTACAAAGGGCAAATATTTCACCGGACCTTATAGAGCTTAGAAAGATAGAGGCCAATCTCAAGGCTATAGATAAATGGAACGGAATCCTCCCACAGGTTACAGGTGGTGGAGCTGTGCCATTTATAGGCGTAGGTGATATACAAAAGAGATAACCGAGTAATCATTACCAGAGGTATCCATTGTCATTGTTTAGATATGTATTACTGGTTATCATTGCAGGCATTGTAGGGGGCATTGTAGCCAAAACAAAGGGTCGCATCCCGATATGGTGGTTTATACTATGCGCCCTTTTCCCTTTGCTTATTATTGTTATTGCATTGCTTCCACCTATGGTATCTAAAGGGTATACCAAAAAGTGCCCTTACTGTGCAGAGATTATTAAAGAAGACGCAATAGTTTGCAAGCATTGCGGCAGGGATCTGCCCATAGAGATGATCAAGGTTCAAAACAAAATGTGATCAGGTTTTTACTCTTTTGATAAAAGGAGGCATCAAAAAGCAAGCCCTAACCCTTTGGTTTTTTGATTGATGATATATGACTGCACTTTTGTTTAAAAGTATTAAGCAAGTAAAGAAATTGATTATATCAGTAATTGGTTTTACTGTGCTGCTGATTGGACTGGCAATGGTAGTTTTGCCCGGCCCTGCCTTTATTGTAATACCAATCGGGTTGGGAATCCTTGCTACAGAATTTGTATGGGCAAAGAGTTTGCTTAGAAGAATAAAAAGTAGCGCCTCGAATGTGAAAGAACGGGTATCAAAGCAGTGAAAATGCAGATGTAACGCATGTTATGGTGTTTTAGGATAAGGCCGAGTCATTAGCTCAATGGCTCGATAATGTAATAACTTAATTTTTAAGAGGAGGATATCATGCCGCTAAAGCCAAGTGAACAGGAAGAAGAACATTTTGCAAGAATGGAGTTTGAAAGAAAGAAAAAAGTTGAGGGGGAAAAACACGGGCAACTTGCAGAAGAGGAAAAGAAAAGAATAAAGGAACTTCATAATATGAGGTGTCCTAAGTGCGGGATGGAGCTCATTGAGATTGGTTATAAGGGCATAAAGGTGGACAAGTGTTCCGAATGCGAAGGAATATGGCTTGACGCCGGAGAGTTGGAGACTGTATCAAGCCTTGAAAAAACAGGGCTTGATAAGTTGTTCAGTGTGTTTAAGAAGTAATCGCTTGATAATTTGCAATTATATAAGCAATTCTTGATGAACACGTGATGCCTTGAGATTGTGGTAAAGAGTTTTACCTTTAGCAGAAAGGCAAGATTGCTTCGCTCCGCTTGCAATGACAGGGGCGAAGGATTTAAATGACAATTTGCAAAAGTATTTTGTCATTGTGAGGAGCGAAGCAATCTCCTGTCTTTTCACAAAAAATGTTGTTTTTTAATCCATCGGCCTAATCTTATAGCTGGTAAAAAGAGGAGCAATATGCGTTGGCATCAAAAGGATATAAATGAGGTCGTTGATGAATTAAAGTCATCCTCACAGGGCATTTCTTCTGAAGAAGCCATGAGACGGCTCGAAGAATATGGCCCCAACGAACTAACAGAAAAGAAAAAGAAGACCCCATTCATGATGTTCCTCGACCAGTTCAAGGACTTCATGATCCTTGTCCTTATAGCTGCTGCAATAATATCCGGGATTATCGGTGATGCCACCGACACCATAGCTATTGTGACAATTATCATACTCAATGCTGTTATTGGATTTATTCAGGAATATAGAGCAGAAAAAGCAATGTCTGCATTGAAGAGAATGGCTGCGCCAACTGCAACTGTTATAAGGAACGGATTTCCGGAAAATATTCCGGCATCTCATCTTGTTCCCGGTGATGTTGTGGTACTTGAGGCTGGAAAGATTGTTCCTGCTGATATAAGGTTTGTGGAAGCTGCTCAGTTGAAGGTAGAAGAAGCTGCACTTACCGGTGAATCCGTGCCTGTTGAAAAGCATACAAAGGCATTACACGATGAGCATTTGCCGATCGGTGACAGGAAGAATATGGCATACAAAGGAACTTTTGTTTCCTATGGTCGCGGCATGGGTGTTGTCGTAGCAACAGGCATGAATACAGAACTCGGCAGGATTGCCACTATGCTTCAAGAGGGAGAAGAGGTTAAAACACCTCTTCAAAAAAGACTCGCGGCATTTGGCAAGAAACTTGCCATTGCAGTTCTTGTCATATGCGCTATTGTTTTCGGTATCGGTATAATGAGAGGAGAACCGCTCTTGTTAATGCTCCTCACAGCAATCTCCCTTGCAGTAGCAGCAATACCTGAGGCGCTTCCTGCTGTAATAACCATTTCTCTTGCCCTCGGGGCAAAAAAGCTGGTAAAGCAGAACGCTCTCATAAGAAAGCTCCCTGCTGTGGAAACACTCGGGTCAGTAACCTATATCTGTTCTGATAAAACAGGAACTCTCACCTTGAACAAGATGACGGTTGAGGAGATATGGATAGATGGGGAAATAGTTAAAAGCGAAGAAACAGAAAAACTCTTACATCTTACCTCTCAACTCTCATCTTTTTTTACGGCGCTTGCATTAAGCAATGATGCTCAGGTAGATGCCCTTGGCAATGTAATTGGTGACCCGACAGAAATTGCTTTGTATAACATTGCAAAGAATAATGGTTTTGACAAGAAGGAGCTTGAAGAGAATTTACCGAGAACTGGTGAAATACCTTTTGATTCTGAAAGAAAGTGTATGACTACGTTTCATAAGGGGCAAAGGGGTCAAGGGGCCAAGGGGTCAAGTGCAAAAAAGAACCAATTGCTTGGACCCTTAAATCCTGAAACCCCTGAATCCTTTCAGTTCGTCTCTTTTACAAAAGGGGCAGTGGATGTCCTTATCGAGAAATCTGACAACATTCTGACATCAGAAGGGCTTAAGCCGATTGATGCACAGGAGATCATCAGCATAAACGAAAGGATGGCTGCCGATGGATTAAGGGTCCTTTGTATTGCCACAAGGAAATGGGATGACCTGCCTGATAATATGTCACCGGAAAGCGTTGAAACAGGACTCACTATTTTAGGTCTTGTTGGCATGATGGACCCTCCGAGGGAAGAAGTTAAAGAGGCTGTATCAATGTGCAAAACAGCAGGTATAATTCCCGTGATGATAACAGGCGACCATCCCGTTACTGCCAGGGCAATAGCAGGAAGGCTCGGCATCATCGAGGATGACTCAAAGGCAATAATCACAGGAAGAGAGCTTCAGCAATTAACATTGGAGGAATTTGAAGAAAGGGTCGATCATATCAGGGTTTACGCAAGGGTAGCGCCTGAACAGAAACTGAAGATTGTGAAGGCCCTTCAGGACAGAGGGCAGTTTGTTGCCATGACGGGCGACGGCGTAAATGATGCGCCTGCATTAAAGATGGCCGACATCGGAATTGCAATGGGAATAACCGGGACGGATGTATCAAAAGAGGCGGCGCACATGATACTCCTCGATGATAATTTTGCAACTATCGTAAAAGCGGTAAGTGAAGGAAGAAAGATATATGACAACATAAGGAAATTCATAAAGTATCTTCTGACGACAAATTCAGGAGAGATCTGGACACTTTTCCTTGCACCCCTGGTTGGTCTGCCGATACCCCTACTGCCTATTCATATACTTTGGATAAATCTCGTGACAGACGGGCTTCCCGCCCTTGCCCTCTCTGCCGAGCCGGCAGAAAGTGACGTTATGAAGAGGCCGCCAAGACATCCAAAAGAGAGCATATTTGCCCATGGACTTGGTTCTCACGCAATATGGGTTGGCCTTTTAATGGCCGGAATTGTGCTTTTTCTTCAGGCATGGTCGCTTAAAACCGAACATGTTCATTGGCAGACAATGGTGTTTACAGTTTTATGTTTAACACAGCTTGGTCATGTTCTTGCCATAAGGTCGGAAAAACAATCGCTTTTCAGGATGGGATTATTCTCCAACAAATACCTCTTCGGCGCGGTTGCACTGACTTTTCTCCTCCAAATGGCAACCATATATGTGCCATTCTTAAATCCAATATTCAAGACAGAGCCCTTAACTTTAAGTGAATTGACGATTACGATAGCATTATCGTCTGTTGTATTTTTTGCAGTGGAGGTTGAGAAATTAATAAAGCGGCGAAAGGCCTATCACAATGCTTATTAAGGCTGGGCGCATTATACTATTTACAGGTGAAAGGAGAGCATAAATATGGCATTGGACTATTTCAGAAGAAAATCATACAATCAAGAGGTAATAATTAAAGGACACGGAGGATGCTATGACTAAAGGCAAGGCAAGGAATTTAATTCTATTCGGGTTTATTTTTTTGATACTGCCGCTTTTTTTTACCGTTTTGAATTTATATACCGACTGGCTCTTTTTCACGGAAACAGGATACACTTCTGTTTTTATTAAGACGCTCTCCGCTAAAATCGGCACAGGTATATCTTTTGGCATAGCCTTTTTGTTCTTTATTCTGGTGAATATAACCATCGCAAACAGGACTAATTTCCCTCAAAGAGATATATCTGTGATCGAAGGCGTCATCAATCCATTTAGAGCAAGCGGTATCGAAAAGGTCATCAAGCCCATCACCATAATTGCCGGAGTTGTTATGGCCGTCTTTGCAGCGCAGTGGGGCGCATTGAGGTGGGAAGATGTCCTGCTCTTTAAAAACAGTCTGGATATGGGAACCAATGACCCACTATTGGCCAAGGATATCGGTTTTTATCTGTTCAAGCTTCCTTTTATAGAATCTCTTAATGGCTTTGCAGGGTTTACACTGGTATTAACAATCATAGTAGTGGCTGCAAACTATTTTTTAAGAGGCGGCATATTTATCGCAGAGAGGATAATTTCTATCGATAGCAAGGTAAAAAAACATATCGGCATCCTTGCAGGACTCGTTATCCTTAATATCGGATTCGGCTTTTACATAGATACCTTCAGGCTTCTGTTCTCAGAACATGGCGCTGTTTTCGGCGCAGGGTATAGGGATATCCATGCGAAGCTCTTTTTTTACAGGATACTCATATTCATCACGCCGGTAGCAGGAATTGTCTTTATGGCAGGGATATTAAGAGGCTCACGGAGACTGACATTTCTCCCGCCTGTCCTGGTTTCAGCAGTGTATATTATCGGGATTGTGGCATATCCATATGCTCTTCATAAATTCAAGGTCGCGCCGAATGAGCTTGCCCTTGAGACCCCATATATAGAACAAAACATAAAATTTACAAGACTGGGCTATAACCTTGACAAGATAGAGGTAAAGCCATTTGATGTGGACTATAATCTTTCGGGTAAGGACATAGAAAAAAATGATGCCACTATTAAGAATATCAGATTATGGGACCATAGCCCGCTTCTCAGGACATACAGCCAGCTGCAGCAGATAAGGACATACTATAAATTTGCGGATGTTGATAATGACAGGTATACCATAAACGGCGAATATATGCAGGTGATGCTCGCTCCGCGGGAGCTTTCATATAATGACCTTCCGAGCAAGACGTGGATAAACGAGAGGCTGATATTCACCCATGGAAATGGTTTAACGCTGGGTCCTGTGAGCAGGATAAGCAGGGAAGGGCTTCCTGAATTCATGATAAAGGACATTCCGCCTGTAAGCCAGGTTGACCTTAAGGTTACAAGAGCGGAGATTTACTACGGTGAGCTTTCCAATAATTATGTCATAGTGAAAACAAAAGTTCCTGAATTCAGTTATCCGACATCTGAAGGCAATGTGTATACAACGTATGAGGGCAGCGGTGGTGTCAGGCTGGGCTCTCTGTTTAAAAGGGCTTTATTTTCGGTGAAGTTTAAGACAGAAAAGATACTGCTTTCCTCTGATATCTCCGGAGAGAGCAAAATCCTGTATTACAGAAATATAATGGAGCGAGTCAGGACAGTAGCGCCCTTTCTCCTTTTTGACCAGGACCCCTATATGATTGTGACAAAGGACGGGAGACTTGTCTGGATGGCAGATGCCTATACCGTCTCAAACAGGATGCCTTATTCTAAGCCCATAGAAAGGCGCATTAACTATATAAGGAACTCTGTAAAGGTTGTTATTGACGCCTATAACGGCTCGATGGGTTTTTATGTGAGCGACCCCTCTGATATTCTGATAAAGGTTTATTCAAAGATATTCCCGGATATATTTAAGTCTCTTAAAGAGATGCCTGATGAATTGAGGCAGCATATACGTTATCCGCACAGGCTTCTTCAGATACAGGCATCCATGTTCGCTGCATATCACATGACGGATCCGAAGGTTTTTTATAATAAGGAGAACCTGTGGGAGGTTCCTGCCTTCGGGCAAGTCCTCATGGAGCCGTATTACACCATAATGAAGCTTCCCGGCGAAAAGAAAGAGGAATATATCCTGCTTTTGCCCTATACTCCGGCAAAGAGAGATAACCTTGCTGCATGGCTTGCCGCAAGATGTGACGAGCCGGATTACGGGAAGCTTCTTATCTATACCTTTCCAAGGGACAGGCTCATCTTCGGACCAAAACAGGTGGATGCAAGGATAAACCAGGATTCCTATATATCCCAGCAGCTTACACTCTGGGGTCAACGGGGCTCAGAGGTCATAAGGGGGAGTCTCCTTGTAATTCCTATAGAGCGGTCCCTTTTGTATGTTCAGCCCCTTTACCTGGCGGCATCCGATAAGGTGGGACTGCCTGAGCTAAGGAGGGTTATTGTTGCCTATGAAAACGATGTGATCATGGAGGAAAACCTTGAGCTTGCACTCCAGAGGCTGTTCGGCGCGAAGAAGGCACTTACCGGAAGGGCTGACGGGGCTGCTGTGGATAAAAAGTCAACAACAGCAGAACTTGCAAAGGAGGCTATGAGGGTATTTGAAAGGGCAATTGAACTGCAGAGTCAGAGGAACTGGGCAGGCTACGGGGAGGAAATTAAGAAACTCGAACAACTTTTGAAAAGGATCGCAAAGTAATATAAAGTTTATAAGAATAAAGGCACGATTAGTGTAGACAGCTAACAAAGAAAGTATTGAGGGATAATGAAAAAGAGGATTGCACGGCTGGAATTAATGCGCAAGGATTAGAAAGGAATCGTGATAAGGCATGGACAGACTGTAAAGGCATCTGGAATTTTCAGCAGTCGTATTTCAGAAAGGAAGAGGATTTCTTTCGCAGACTTTCCGGTGGGCAGTTCCCCGAGGTTCTTTTTGTTACATGCTCCGACTCTCGGGTTGACCCTAATCTGGTTACTCAAAGCCGTCCGGGTGAGCTGTTTATCGTACGAAACGTAGGCAAAATAATCCCGCCGTATGATGCTATAAAGGATAAAAACAGCGTAGCAGCGGCAATCGAGTATGCGGTATTAAAATTGAGGGTCTCGGATATTATTATATGCGGACATTCCAATTGTGGGGCTATGCAAGTGCTTTATGCGGAAGAAAATGAGATTGTTACTATGCCGCATTTGCGAGACTGGCTTCATCTGGCTGCCCCTGTAAGGGATATTATTATGAAACATTATTCCGAAGCGACGGATGAAATCCGTCAACGGGTAACCGAAGAGGAAAACGTGATCCTCCAGCTGTATAATATCCAGACCTATCCATTTGTCAAGAAGGCATTAAACAATGGCTCGCTTCATCTTCATGGCTGGTACTACAACATTGGAACAGGGCAGGCAGGGTTTCATCCAATAAGAAAAGTCAGGACGTGTGCGTCGGGATTTCGTTATGCAGCGCTGCTGGATATCAGCGTTATTTACAAACTGGTCTTATCCTTAATTGTACTATCAGTCACGCTCTGCTTCAGGAACTTGATGGATTTTCTCATGGTGTTTGTAGTGACCGGGATAATGGTAATTGCTGAAATGTTTAACACCACTATTGAAGCTCTCGCTTCTTTTATTCTGGAGAAAGGAGGCAGAAGGGATGGAATTCCATATACCAAAGGCTTTCGATGCATCACAGTAACATCAGCATTACAAATCATAGGAACATGGTTAAAACAATTCAATGGGCAGGGAATTATATTTTAATCATTATTTTCTCCGAGTCTCTGTGGTAAATGAACTGCTGTTTTTAGGTTCAAAGACCACAAGAATGGTGCGGGGAGTATTTTGAAGAGAAGAAATTTTGCTAATTCTATATGGTATTGATATAATCGCATACAGACGGGTTAACTTCTCTCTCCGCATAATAAAGAAGATTTACTGATAAAAATCCCGTCAGGGAGAAAAGAGTCTCATGGACAAAGAACTCCGCATACTTATACTTGAAGATGATCCTGCCGACGCTGAATTAGAAGAGCATGAATTACGTAAGGCTGGAATTGCGTTCATATCAAAGCGGGTAGAAAGAAAAGAAACCTTTCAGAAGGAAATCAAAGACTTTGATCCGGATATTATCCTGTCAGACTATAACCTTTTATCTTTTGACGGTCTTACGGCATTAACAATCGCAAAGGAAAAGTGTCCTCACGTGCCTTTCGTATTAGTAACCGGTGTCATGGGTGAAGAATTTGCGATTGAAATCCTCAAGAAAGGCGCAACAGATTATGTATTAAAAAGCAACCTGCAAGGTCTTGTTCCGGTAGTGAATAGAGCATTACAAGAAGCTAAAGACAAAGCCGAGCGCAAACTGGCCCAGGAGACGCTGCGGGAAAGGGAAGTCTTTATCCGGACGGTTTTAGACAATCTTCCCGTTGGTATAGCTGTGAACTCGGTTGGTCCTCCGGTACGGTTTGATTACATGAATGACAACTTCCCAAAGTTATACCGAACAACACGAGAAGCGCTTGCCGGTCCGGATGCTTTCTGGGAGGCAGTCTACGAAGATCCGGCATTCCGGGCTGATATTAGGAAGCGGGTATTGGACGATTGCGCCAGCGGCGACCAGGCGCGCATGTATTGGGCGGATGTGCCGATTGTCCGCAAGGGAGACAATACCATTTTTATTACTGCGCAGAACATACTGCTTTCCGACAAACAGTTGATGATTTCGCTGGTTTGGGACGTTACCGAGCGTAAGCTGGCGGAAAAGGCTCTCCAGGAAAGCGAGGAAAGATACAGTACCATGTTCAATTCTTCCCCAAATGCAGTGTTTGTACATAAGGGGGGCGTAATACATTATATAAACGAAACAGCCTTGAAAATATTCGGATATACCAGAGATGAGGTTATAGGAAAGACGGTATTTGAATTTATTGCCGATGATTCAAAAGACTTAGTAGCGAAAAACATGCAGCGGAGACTTGCCGGTGAGTATGTTGAAAGTTATGAGGTGAAACTTATTACTAAATCGAAAGGAATAAGATACTTCCTGCTAAGCTCCTCCGTCATACCATATGAAAAAGAAAAGGCTTTTCTGGTTATATTGTCCGACATCACCGAGCGCAAAAAACTCGAGGCCCAGCTTATACAGGCTCAAAAGATGGAAGCAGTAGGCCAACTTGCAGGAGGCATTGCCCATGATTTCAATAATATACTACAGGCAATTATAGGATATGGGCACGTTCTGAAGATGAAGATGAAGGAAGACGATCCTTTAAAGAGTTATGCCGATCATATCCTTTCATTATCGGACAGGGCGGCTAATTTGACACAGAGCCTTCTTGCCTTCAGCAGAAAACAGTTAATCGATCCAAGGCCGGTAGATCTCAACGAGATTATCAGAAAAGTAGATAAATTATTATCAAGGATTATCGGGGAGGACATTCAATCCCGAATGGCGCTTTCCGGGAAAGACCTGATTGTTATGGCAGACCCCATGCAGATAGAGCAGGTGTTAATGAATCTTGCAACGAATGCGCGAGACGCAATGCCTGAAGGGGGGTATTTGACTATCGAGACTGAAATTGTAGCTATTGACCATGAATTCATAAAAAAGCATGGTTATGGAATGGAAGGAGATTATGCTTTCATAGCGGTTACCGATACGGGAGCCGGTATGGACACCAAGACAACAGAGAAGATATTCCATCCGTTCTTTACAACGAAGGAGGTTGGGAAGGGGACGGGACTTGGACTGTCGATGGTATATGGGATTATCAAACAAAATAACGGATATATCAATGTTTACAGTGAACCGGGACAAGGAACAACCTTCAAGATATATCTGCCATTGATACGGGCAAAGGCTGAAGAGGTAAAACCTGAAGTTATACAACCTGTTGAAAGAGGCACGGAGACGGTGCTTTTAGCAGAGGATGCTCCCGATGTGAGGGTATTCACCAAGATCTATCTTGAAGAACTCGGATATAAGGTAATAGAGGCGGTTGACGGAGAAGATGCAATAAACAAGTTTACATTGGATAAGGATAAAATCCAGCTCCTGTTACTTGATGTCATCATGCCGAAGAAGAACGGCAAAGAGGTTTATTATGAGATAAAGAAGATAAGACCCGATATCAAGGCGCTGTTTATGAGTGGATATACGGCAGACGTCATGCACAAGCAGGGAATTATTGAAAAAGGATTTAAATTTATTCTGAAACCCTTTTCACCGACAAAGCTATCGGAAAAAATACGGGAAGTCCTGAAAAATGAGGTTTAAAAATTACAGGAAAGCCATAGAAGTATGCAATTTGAAGCGCAACCTGAGAGAGTAATTCATTTAAGACACAATCATGATCTATTGAAGGGATTTGTGTAATATAGTAGAATGAGGGTAAGTCTTATCAAGGAGGTATCACATGAGCAAAGAAAAAAACAAGCAAAAACCGAATGCAAAGAAAAAACCACAGCATAGCCTGAAAGAGAAAAGACAAGCAAAGAAAGAAAAAAGCTCTTCAGGATCAAACATATGGTCCCAAAAGTAAATTAATGGAATTCTGTGGGCAGTAACTTAATGTCCGGTTATCAGATCACTCCTTGGGAAGGGGGTGGTCGCTGTTTCCGAATCTTAGCGGGTTGCAGTGATGGGGGGCGATGCTCCCATTATATTGACAATGCTTCTCACAATTGATAAATTTAACCAATGTATAAAAACTTATATTATAGGGTTCTTACTACTTCCCTAATCATTATTTTCATAGCGGTACCTTTGCTTGCTGCAACAGAAAAAGACCGGTGCAGGGAAGAAGGTATAATGGTCAGGAATGCGGCAATGCATGACTTGTGGTATAAGAAAAATGGTGGGGAGTGTTTCATTTGGAAACATGAACATCTATTCGCTATAAAGCCGGAAGACAGCATAGATATATTTTCAGATATGAACTGTCAGACATTCTACTGTGCGAATAATCCAAATTACAAAAATTATAAATCTGTTGATGCTACCGGAAACTGCCGCGTTAAGATCCTTCCAAAATGCAACCTCTCAGATATGTGATTAGTTAATTAATCTGATAATTTTATAGGTATTATCGATAATCGAACAAAGACTTTCCTTTTAGCGACTCCTTCCTGAACTATTGATAGCTGCATAAGTAATGTCCTATTTAAGACGCAAAGAAAGGCCACTTTTTTTAAAGAATGAACGAAGTAAAGGCTGCTTTTTCTGCAAGGAGCGCATATGGCAACGAGTATTTATTGTCAATGCGTCAAGTTCCATTGCAGTCATATTGGCCATGGGGTTCATTTTCGTATGTGCCCAGACATATTCAACAGGGTTGAGTTCAGGAGCGTAGGGAGGAAAAAAGTCGAGATGTTTAACCGCATCAAAAATGCACTCCGATTCCCAGAATATTCATTGCGTTTCTAATGTTTAACAAACTAATGTCCTATACTTTGGGCAGGAGGCAAATAATGAGACCTCATGGAAGCCCAAAGGAATTGGAACAACGTCGCCAACGTGCCATCTCTCTTCTTCGAGAAGGATACCAACCTGTTGATGTAGCCACTATGCTTGGCGTAGATCGCCGAAGCGTACGTCGCTGGAAAGCAACACACCGTCAAAAAGGTGAAAAGGGCATCCGTGCCAAGCAAGCATCGGGGAGACCGCCCAAACTTGATAACAGCTATCTTCGAAAACTGGAGAAAGCCTTGTTGAAAGGATCGAGAAAAGCAGGCTATCCCACAGACCTCTGGACATGTCCACGTGTTGCACAGCTCATTCATTCTCTTTTCGGGGTTAGGTATCATGTAGACCATATTGGTCGTATCCTCCATGATCTCGGATGGAGTCCCCAGAAACCAGAGCGCCGTGCCATAGAGCGCGATGAAACAAGAATCAAAGAATGGGTCAAGGTTGATTGGCCTCGTATTAAAAAAAAGCTGCCAAACTGAAGGCGTATATCGTTTTTATCGACGAAAGCGGCATGCTGATGTCCCCATTGGTCAGGAAAACTTGGAGCCCTCGTGGGCAAACTCCTATTCTTTATCAGAAAACCTGTTCTCATAAGAAAGTTTCCGTTATTGGCGCACTTTGCATTGCTTCCTGCAGAAGCTGTCTCAGCCTTTATTTTCGTCTGCATCCCGATCTCAATATTAATGCAGACACAGTCGTAGCTTTCCTTCGGTGCGTTCTGAAGGAACTGCCGGGGCATATCATTATAGTGTGGGACCGTTTTCAACCTCATCGCTCAAAAAAAGTACAGAAACTGCTCATTGCTAATCCACGCCTGCATCTCGACTTTTTTCCTCCCTACGCTCCTGAACTCAACCCTGTTGAATATGTCTGGGCACATACGAAAATGAACCCCATGGCCAATATGACTGCAATGGAACTTGACGCATTGACAATAA